>Ga0334722_10000387_pt1 | contig 66470 bp, 51 predicted proteins | sample C3_bottom_MG_FD_207210 | JGI IMG/M metagenome (GOLD analysis project Ga0334722, IMG submission 207210) | Sediment microbial communities from Yellowstone Lake, YNP, Wyoming, USA - C3_bottom | ecosystem: Environmental > Aquatic > Freshwater > Lake > Sediment | place: USA: Wyoming | collected... | reverse complement strand
AACCTGGATATCTGACGCGTGAACGCCGAGCAAGAGGGCAGTCGCTAGAGAATGGACATCGCATCCCGCATCCCGGTCGCCATCGAAGACGAGATGAAACGCTCGTACCTGGATTACGCCATGAGCGTGATCATCGGGCGGGCGCTGCCTGACGTCCGCGATGGCCTGAAGCCGTCACACCGCCGCGCGCTCTACGGCATGCGGCTGATGGGGCTCGGCTCGAACCGAACGTATCGCAAGTGCGCCAAGATCGTCGGCGAGGTGATGGGCAACTTCCATCCCCACGGCGACGCGGCCATCTACGACACCATCGTCCGCATGGCGCAGGACTTCAACATGCGCTACGTGCTGGTGGATGGCCAGGGCAACTTCGGATCGGTCGACGGCGACCCGCCGGCGGCCATGCGCTACACCGAGGCCCGCCTGAAGGCTCTCGCCGACGAACTGATGGTCGACCTGGACAAGGACACGGTCGACTACGTCCCAAACTACGACGAAACCACCACCGAGCCCACGGTGCTGCCGGCGCCGTTCCCGAACCTGCTGGTGAACGGTTCCGCGGGTATTGCCGTCGGGATGGCCACCAACATCCCGCCGCACAACCTGCGCGAGATCATCGACGGCGTCATCTGGCTCACCGAGCACCGCGACGCGACGTTCAGCGAGAAGCACCAGGGGATTCGCCGCCTCGTGCTCGGGCCGGACTTCCCGACGGGCGGCGTCATCGTCGGCCGCCTGGGCATCGAGCAGGCGCTCCGCACGGGCCGCGGGTCCGTCACCATCCGGGCGAAGACGGACGTCGAGACCGCCAAGAAGGGCGACCGGCAGTCCATCATCGTCACCGAGATCCCGTACCAGGTGAACAAGGCGCGGCTCATCGAGAAGATTGCCGACCTGGTGCGCGACAAGACGGTGGAAGGCATCTCGGACCTGCGCGACGAGTCCGATCGCGACGGCATGCGCATCGTCATCGAGCTGAAGCGCGGCGAGATGGCGGACGTCGTCCTGAACAATCTCTACAAGCACACGCAACTGCAGACGACCTTCGGCATCATCATGCTGGCCATCGTCGGCGGCCGCCCGCGCGTGATGTCGGTCGTGGAGATGCTGGACCTGTTCATCGACTTCCGGCGCGAAGTGGTGCGCCGGCGGATCGAGTTCGAGCTGCGCAAGGCCGAGGCGCGGGCCCACATCCTGGAAGGCCTGAAGATCGCGCTCGACCGCCTCGACGAGGTGATCAAGCTCATCCGCGGATCGCGGTCGCCCGTGGAGGCGCGCGAGGGCCTGATGGGGCAGTTCGGCCTGTCGCAGATCCAGGCGCAGGCCATCCTCGACATGCAGCTGCAGCGCCTGACCGGCCTCGAGCGGCAGAAGATCGAGGACGAGCTGGCCGAGGTCCTGCAGACGATCGAGCGCCTGCGGTCCATCCTGGCGAGCGACGCGCTGCTGATGAGCATCATCGTCAACGAACTGCGCGCCATCCAGGGGAAGTTCGGCGACGATCGGCGCACGGAGATCACGGACGACAGCGGCGAGTTCCGCGTGGAAGACCTGATTGCCGAGGAAGACATGGCGATCACGGTCACGAGCACGGGCTACGTCAAGCGCACGGCGGTGAAGGAGTACCGGAACCAGAACCGCGGCGGCAAGGGCCGCATCGGCATGCGGTTCCGCGAGGAAGACTTCGTCCACCACCTGTTCATCGCGTCCACCCACGCCTACATCATCGTGTTCTCGGATCGCGGCCGGGCCTACTGGCTGCGCGTCTACGAGATCCCGGACGTCGGGCCCGACGGCAAGGGCAAGGCGCTGGCGAACCTCGTGTCGATGGCCGAGGGCGAGAAGATTGCCGCGCTGCTGGCCGTGCGGACGTGGGACGAGGACAAGTTCGTCTTCATGGGCACACGGAAGGGCAGCGTCAAGAAGACCGCGCTCCCGGCGTTCTCGAACCCGCGGGCGGGGGGCATCATCGCAATGGGCGTGGAGGCCGACGACGCCGTAATCGCCGTGCAAATGACCGACGGGACGACCGAAATCTTCGTTGGCACGCGCGACGGGATGGCCATCAGGTTCCCCGAGACGGACGTCAGGCCGATGGGCCGGACCGCCTACGGGGTGCGCGGAATCAGCCTCCGGGAAGGCGACGAGGTGGTCGCCATGGAGGTTGTGCCCGCGGGCGGCGGCGGCACGGTGATGACGGTCTGCGAAAACGGCTACGGAAAACGTACGGAGATCGACGAATACCGCGTGCAATCTCGCGGCGGAGTGGGTATCATCTCGATTCAAACGACCGACCGGAATGGCCGGGTGGTCGGAATTGCGTACGTCCGGGGCGAAGACGAGCTCATGCTCATCACGCAGCAGGGGAAAGTGCTGCGGATGCCCACCAGCGGAATTCGTGCGATCGGCCGGGCCACGCAAGGCGTCCGGCTGATAGAAATCGAGTTGGAAGACCGCGTTGTGTCCGTGGCGCGGTTGGCAGAGCAGGAAGTAGAAGAAAACTCCCAAGCGGAGTAAAGGAGGCTGGCATGTCTCGGCCAAACACGTTCCGGGTCCTCGTATTTTCCGTCCTCATGATCGTGGCGTTGATGGCAGCTGCGTGCGGCGGCAACGCCGACGAGCAGGTGCTGTTCAACAAGTACTTCCAGTCGTCCAAGATGGGCGACAACCTGACGCTCGCGAACATCGCGACGATGCCCTTCGACCCGGCCAAGGACGGGCAGATGACGTCGTTCAGCATCAAGGAAGTGAGCCCCGACCGGGTGATGCAGCTGACGCTGAAGGCCGGCGCCGAAGAGATGCGCGCCGCGCAGGCGAAGGAAAAGGAATTCAGCGCCAAGAAGCAGGCGTTCCAGGACGACAACACGGTCGCCATCGAGCGCATCGTGAAGGCCGAGCAGAAGGGCACCAAGCTCGCGGGCAGGGATCTCGAACTCGAGAAGACCTGGAGCAAGTGGCGCGAGGATGCCAAGGCGATGTCGCAGACGGTGTCTGACGTGCGCAAGAAGGCCAACGAAGGCCGCCAGGTTGTCGAACTGAGCTGCGTGGATCAGCGCAACCCGATCGACGTGACGGCGTACGACGGCTCACTGGTGACCCGCGACGTGACGATCACGGGCAAGGTGAAGCCGCCGACGGGCGAGACGGTCGAGAAGACCTTCGTGTTCACAATTTCGCAGGCGACGCTGAAGAACGTGAACGGCAAGGACTTCGTCGGCCGCTGGATCATCACGGACAAGAAGGAAGTCGGGAAGTAGAAGCCAGCCAACGGCCGGGACTGAAACGAAGGGGTCGGACCTGTCTTCCGCTGTGAGAATCAGCGGGAACACAGGTCCGACCCCTTTCTTATGCCCGCTCGAGCTTGGCGTACTTCGCGAGCAGGCGCTTGGTCCCCACCGACGTGAACCGCACGGTCACCTTCACATCGTCGTTGTGGTCTTCCACGCCAATGACCTGGCCGGTGCCGAATTGCGCGTGGCGCACGCGCATGCCCAGCTTGAAGCCGGAGGCGGGCGTGGACTGGTCCTCGTCTTCGTACGTATAGGCCGAAGACTCCTGCACCCGAAACTTGTCTGCCGGGCTGGAGTCTGGCGCGCCCAGGCCCCCGCCGTCTCGCCGCCCGGGTATGGCGCCCTGGCGGCCACGGGCGCCGGTGTAACCGCCGCCGCCACCGCCGCCATAGCCGCGACCCGAAGCCAGGCTGGAGCGATCGTAGGCCGGCGCTTCAGCGCCGGCTGATCTGGCGGGGCTGACGCCCCGCCCGACAACGGTAGACCCTGGCGCACCCAGGCCGTCACGCTGCCGCCCGTAGCTCCCGCCGTAGCTGCTCCCGCCGTACCCCACGAAGTCGTAGCGCTGGACGAGATCCGCCGGCACTTCGCCGATGAAGCGCGAGGGCTCGCACGACCGGTACTCACCAAACACGCGCCGCCGGTTCGCGCTGGTGAGAACCAGATTCCGGCGCGCCCGGGTCATCCCCACATAGCAGAGCCGGCGCTCTTCTTCGAGGTCGTTGTCGTCGCTGCCAGACCGCATGTGCGGGAACAGCCCCTCTTCGAGCCCCGTGATGATGACGGCCGGGAACTCCAGGCCCTTGGCGGCATGCATCGTCATCATCAGGATGCGCGCGTTCGCCGAGCCCTGGGTCTCGTCCGTCTCGGAGAGCAGCGACAGCCGGTCGACGAAGCCGGAGAGGGACGCGTCGGACTCGCGCATCTCGTACTCGCGGGCCGCCGACACGAGCTCGGCGAGATTCTCGATGCGCCCCTCGGCCTCTTCGCTCCGCTCGGACTTCAGGTCCTGCAGGTAGCCCGCCTGGTCGAGAACCTTCGCGATTGTGGTCGAGACATTCTCGTCTCGCGAGGCTCCCGCAAGCGACAGCATCAGGTCGCGGAACGCCGCCAGCGAGGCATTAGCCCGGCTGGTGAACCGTCGCCGATCAAGACCCCGCACGAGCGCGGTCCACAGCGACTGGGGCGGCGGTCCGCCTTCGCCCAGGGCTTCGGCGGACAGCAGCGGCATCGCGGCGGCTTGTTCCGCGCGCGCGACCGCGTCGCCCATCAACTCGCGATCGACGAGCAGCGCGTCGAGCGCGTCCATCACCCCTTTGCCGATGCCGCGCGCGGGCACGTTGATGACGCGGCGCAGGCTCACGCTGTCGTGCGGGTTCAGCAGCAGCTTCAGGTACGCCAGGGCGTCCTTGATTTCCTTCCGCTCGTAGAACCGGACGTTGCCGACGATCTTGTACACCAGGTTCTCGCGCCGCATGGCGTCTTCAATCACGCGCGACTGCGCGTTGGTGCGATACAGGATGGCGACGCTGTCTTCGGTGCTCCCGGCTATTGCCGTCCGGGCCGTTCGCGCCACGAAGTCCGCTTCCTCCAACTCGTCGCCGCAACAGGCGTACACCACCAGGTCGCCGCCCTTGCGGGCCGTCCAGAGCTTCTTCTCCTTGCGCTGGCGGTTGTTGGCGATCACGGCGGAGGCCGCGTCCAGGATGACCTGCGTCGAGCGGTAGTTCTGCTCCAGCTTGACCACCGTCGTGTCGGCAAAATCTCCTTCGAAGTCGAGGATATTCCGGAGGTCGGCGCCGCGCCACGCGTAGATCGACTGGTCCGGGTCGCCGACCACGGTCAGATTGCGGTGGACCTCCGCCAGGCGGCGCATCAGCAGGTACTGCGGCCGGTTGGTGTCCTGGTACTCGTCCACCATCACGTAGCGGAAGCGCTCCGAGTATTGCCGGCGCACGAACTCCGACTTCTCGAACAGCTCGACGGACTTCACCAGCAGGTCGTCGAAGTCGAGAGCGCCGCTTTCGCCGAGAAACTTGGTGTATTCCAGGTAGACCTTGGCCAGCAGGTCTTCGCGATAGCCGTGGTTCTTGGCCGCGTACGCCTCGGGCGAAATCAGGCTGTTCTTGGCCTTGCTGATCGCCGACAGCGCCGCGCGCGGCTGGATGAAGCTCTCTTCAACCTGCAGGGCCTTCAGGACCTGCTTGACGGCAGCGAGCTGGTCCGACGAGTCGTAGATGACGAAGTCGCGGGGCAGCCCGATGTGCGTCGCCTCGCGGCGGAGCAGACGCGCGCACAGGGCGTGGAACGTCATGATCCACAGGCCCTTGTAGGCGCCCCCCAGCAGCGCTTCGACGCGCTCGCGCATCTCCTCGGCCGCCTTGTTGGTGAAGGTGACGGCCAGCACCTCGTGCGGCTCGGCAAAGCCGCCACCGACGAGATGGGCGATGCGTGTGGCAATGACGCGTGTCTTGCCGGATCCGGCACCGGCCAGGATCAGCAGCGGGCCGCTGGCATGCAGCACGGCCTCCCGCTGTTCAGGATTCAGAGATTCGAGGACATCCACGCTTATTCGACCGTTACGCTCTTGGCGAGGTTCCGGGGCTGATCCACGTCCGCGCCCCGGCGGACCGCGATGTGGTACGCCAGCAACTGCAAGGGCAGCGCAAACAGCACCGGCGAGAGGAGGCGGTGCGTGGTCGGCAGCACAATCAGGAAGTCGGTGGCCGGATCGATCAGGCTGGCGAGCCCTTCGTCGCTTTCGTTCGTGATGGCGACGATGGATCCGCCGCGCGCCTTCACTTCCTGGATGTTGCCCAGCATCTTCTCGAAGACGTGATCGCGGGGGCAAAGCGCCACCACGGGGAGATCCTCGTCGATCAGCGCGATGGGCCCATGCTTCATTTCGCCGGCAGGGTAGCCCTCGGCGTGGATGTACGAGATCTCCTTCAGCTTCAACGCGCCTTCGAGCGCGATGGGGTAGTTGATCCCCCGGCCCAGGTACAGGAAATCGCGGCGATGCTGGAAGCGCTTGGCGATTTCCTCGACCGCGGCGGCCGACGCCTTCAGGGCCTGCTCCACCAGCGTGGGCAGGTGCATCAGGGCTTCGAGGTGCGGCCGCGCCACGTCCGGCGTAATCGCGCCCTTCGCCTGGGCCAGCGCCAACGCCAGCAACTGGAGGGCCACGAGCTGCGACGTAAACGCCTTGGTCGACGCCACGCCGATTTCGGGCCCCGCGTGCGTGTAGATGGTGCCGTCACACTCGCGCGTGGCCATGCTGCCAACGACGTTGCAGATCGCGAGGCTGCGTGCGCCCTTGCGCTTGGCCTCCCGCAGCGCCGCGAGCGTGTCTGCGGTCTCGCCCGACTGCGTGATGATCACGGCGAGGGAATCGGCGTCCACCACCGGGCTCCGGTAGCGATACTCCGAGCCGTAATCCACTTCGACCGGCACCTGCGCCAGTTCCTCGATCAGGAACTTGCCCACCAGCGCGGCGTGCCACGACGTGCCGCAGGCCAGCAGCATCACCTTTCGAATTCGCGCCAGATCCTGGTCGGTCAGGTTGATCTCGTCCAGGAAGACGTGCCCTGATTCGAGCGACACGCGGCCAAGGACGGTGTCGCGGACGGCGGTCGGCTGCTCAAAGATCTCTTTGAGCATGAAGTGCTTGTAGCCGGCCTTCTCCGCCTGAATGGGATCCCACAGCACACGCTGCGGCTTCCGCTCGAGCGGCGATCCATCGAACGTGGTGAACTGCACCCCCGCGCGGGTCATGACGCACATCTCGCCGTCGGCCAGAAACACCACGTTCCGTGTGTGATTCAGGATGGCCGGGATGTCCGACGCCACAAAGGACTCGCCGTCGCCCATTCCCACGACGAGCGGCGGGCCGCTGCGCGCGGCCACCAGTTTGTCCGGATCGTCGGCCGACAGCAGCACGAGCGCGTACATCCCGCGCAGGTGCTTCAGCGCGCGGCGCACCGCACCCTCGAGCGGTCCGCCGGCGGCCATCTCGCGTTCCACTAGGTGCGCCACGACTTCCGTATCGGTCTCGGTGACGAACGTGTGGCCCTCGGCCGTCAACGCGCGCTTCAAGTCCAGGTAGTTCTCGATGATGCCGTTGTGAACCACGACCAGGCGGCCCGTGCAGTCGCGGTGCGGGTGCGCGTTCTCTTCGGTCGGCCGGCCGTGCGTGGCCCACCGCGTGTGGCCCATGCCGTAGTCGCCGTCGACGGGCTCGGCCTGGATCGCCGATTCCAGGCGCGCCAGTTTACCCGCGCTGCGGCGCAGGGAGACCACGCCGTTCCTGACGAGCGCGATCCCGGCCGAGTCGTATCCGCGATACTCGAGGCGCCGGAGGCCCTCGATCAATACCGGGAGAACAGGCTTCGGCCCCAGGTAGCCGACGATGCCGCACACGTGGCGTTACTCCTTCTTGCGTTTCTTGCGCGCGACCCAGCCGTCGAGGTTGGTTTGCCTGCCGCGCGCCACGCCGAGCGCACCGGGCGGCACGTCGTGGGTGATGGAGGAACCCGCCGCCACGTATGCGCCCTTGCCAATCGTGACCGGCGCAATCAGTTGCGAGTCGCTGCCGATAAACGCGCCGTCCTCGATAACCGTCGGATGCTTGTGGACGCCATCGTAGTTGCAGGTGATCGTGCCGGCGCCCACGTTGACGCCGTCGCCGATCGTGGCGTCGCCCAGGTACGCCAGGTGGTTGGCCTTCGACCCCTCGCCAAGCACCGTCTTCTTCAGCTCGACGTAGTTGCCCACGTGCGAATCCCGCTTCATGTGCGAACCGGGACGCAGGTGCGCAAACGGCCCCACCTTGCAGTCGGCGTCCACCCGCGATTCAACGAGGATGCAGCTGTCGTTGATGAAGACGTTGTCGCCGACGGTAGAGTCGGTGACGCGGACCCACGAACGGATGCGGCAGTTGGCGCCGATGCTCGTCCGGCCTTCGAGCGTCACGCCCGGGTGCAGGATCGTGCCGGCGCCGATCGTGACGGTCGCGTCGATGTACGTAGTGGCCGGATCGAGCAGCGTGACGCCGGCAGCAATCAGCGCAGCGCGCTGCGAGGCGTCGATCATCGCCTCGCCTTGGCTCTTGCCGCCTCCCGCGTGCCCTTCGCGCCCGGTGCGGGCGGCGGCGGCGGCGGCGCCGCCAGCAGCGCCGCGATCACCTCGGTCTGGCGCAGCCCCTCGAGATCGGGCTCCTTGGCGATCAAGTCGCGATTCTCGTAGTTCAGCGCCACCGCGCGTTCCAGGTGCGGGATCGCGGCATCCGGGTTGCCGCGCTGGACAAGCGCCACGCCCAGCATGTACTCGGCGTGATCGTTGGCCGGTTCCTGCGCCAGCGCGCCCGTGAGCAACTGCACCGCGCGCTCGGCATCGCCCGAGTTGAGCGCGAGCGTGGCCGCGTAAATACGCTCTTCGGATGTCTTCGGTGTGGCGTCGAGAGGAGCCAGTTGCCGTTCGCAAAAGCGCAGGTAGAGTTGCGCGCGCTCGAGCAACTCCTTTTCTTCCGGGTACTGCGTGATGACCGTCTTCAGCAGCGTGGCCGCGTCCCGATACCGCTTGCCCTGGAGCGCCTGCATGGCGCGCTCGTACGTCCCAACGGCTTCCGCATAGCGGCTGCGCGTTGGTGGCGGCGTCGGAACCTTGGCCGCACCCTTCTTGGCAGGGACCTTCACCGCAGCCTTCACCGCAGCCTTCACCGCACCCTTCGCGGCCGGTTTCGCCGCCGGCTTCTTGATCGGCTTTGCAGCCGGCTTTGCAGCCGACCGCGTGACCGGTTTCGCAACCGGTCTCGCCGCAGGCTTCGCCTTCGCGATCGGTTTCGCCACCCGGGCCGGAGCCTTCGCGGCCTTCTTCGGTGCCGGGGCCTTCGCCTTCGCGGGCTTGGCTGTTGACTTCTTCGATGTTCCGGGCCGTCCGGAAGCGCGCCGCGGCTTCGCCATGGGCCAGACTCCTATAACCGATGCAACACGTTAACGTGTGGCGAGCGGCGTTACGTTAGCAAATGGGCGAGAACCGGTCAAGATTTACGGGCGCGCTCGACGGCGGCGTAAACGGCGCGCGACCTGAGACCGGTGTCCGAAGCGAGCCGCGTGATGGCTTCGCGGCGTTCCAAGCCAGATTCTGTCAATCGACAGAAATTTTCGTAAATAGCTGAATCACTTATGTTTTCACGCGACGCATCATCCTGTTGATCGCTCTTTCCGGCCAGAACAACCGTGAACTCTCCCCTTGTTTCGGTCAATCGACCGATAACATCAGAAATAGGTCCTCTGACCAAATCCTCATGGAGCTTCGTCAGTTCGCGAGCGACGACCACCTGCCGATCGCCAAGCACGCGCAGCGCATCCGCGAGCATGTCATGAATGCGGTGAGGCGCCTCGAACAGAACGATCGTCCGCCGCTCGCCGGAGAGCGATTGCAGCCAGTCGGCGCGCGCGCGCGACTTCGGCGGCGCGAAACCGACAAAGACAAAGGCATCCGTGGGCAACCCCGAGGCCACCAGCGCGGCGAGGACGGCACTCGGCCCGGGAATCGCCTCAACCCGGACGCCCGCATCGATGGCCGCGCGGACGAGCTTGAAGCCGGGATCCGACACCGCGGGCGTTCCGGCATCCGAGACGAGCGCGATGGTGCCTCCCGCCGTGAGGCGCGCCACCAGTTCGGCCGACTTCTGCTGCTCATTGTGATCGTGAAGACTGACAGTCGGTTTGCGTATATCGTAATGATGCAGCAACTTAGCGGTGTGCCTCGTGTCTTCCGCGGCCACCAGGTCGCAGCCGCGCAGCACCCGCAGTGCCCGGAGCGTAATGTCCTCCAGGTTGCCGATTGGCGTGGCAACCAGGTAGAGCGTTCGGGCGGTCAGGTTCTCCATGGGATCGGGCCGTTACAGACGCGGCACAGTTATTGTACCATTGAGAACTTGTGGCTTTGCCGGACCCCGGGCGAAGCTGTGGAGCGAGCGGCAACGCCACGGGCGAGCGTGTTCATGATTGCATCGGAACCCCTGCATCATTTCGTCGACGACTACGTGTCGTTCCTGCGCGAGTCGATGCCCACGGCGGCCACGTTCGATGGCTCGCACCAGTTCGACGACTTGTTGGAGGATTTCAGCCGGGCCAGCGTCGAGGCGCAGGCCCAGGCGCTGGGCGGGTTTGCGCGCCGGCTCTCGGCGATCGCCTCCGACTCGCTGACGGCCATCGAGAAGATCGAGAAGCCGATGGTGGCGGCGCACATCCAGTCGCGGTTGCACGAGCTCGAACACGTCCGCACGTGGGAACGCAATCCGCAGGTCTACGGCGAGACGCTGGGCGCGAGCCTGGCCGGTCAGGCGCTCTTCGCGTACGCGCCGGTGGACGAACGCGCGCGGCGCGTCCTCTCCAAGCTGCGCCAGGCCTCGAAGCTGGTGCAGGCCGCCCGCGACAACGTCAAGGAACCGCCGGGCATCTTCGTCAAGAAGGGTCTCACCTCGCTGCGCGGTGCGCTCCGCTTCATCGAAGCCGACTTGCCGCGCGCGTTTGCCGACGTCGACGACCTCGGCCTGCTCGGTGACCTTGCCGACGCGCAGACCGAGGCGTGCGATGCCCTGAAGGGCTACGCCGACTACCTCGAGAACGACCTGGGGCCGAAATCCAAGGCATCGTTCCGGCTGGGGCCCGAGAAGTTCGCGCTGAAGCTCAAGCTGGAAGAAGGCATCGACCTTCCGCTTGGCCGGCTGCTCGACATCGGACTGCGCGAACTTGGCCTGGTGCAGGAAGAATTCCGGCGCACGGCCGCCAAGATTGAGAAGGGCGATCCGCGCGACATCTGGCGGCGCGTGAAAGACACGCGGCTGGTCACCGGCGGCGTCGTGGCCGAGGCGCAGAAGCAGCTCGGCCAGCTCGCCGCGTTCATCGAGCGGAAGGATCTGGTCGGGATGCCGGCGGGCGAGCCCGTGATTGTCGCGCCAACGCCGGAGTTCTGCCGGTGGACCGCGGCCAGCATGTGGACGCCAGGTCCGTTCGAAACACGCCCGACGCGCGCCTTCTATTACCTGACCGAAGCCGATCCGTCGTGGCCCGCCGAACAGAGGCAGGAACACGGCAAGGACCTGAATCTGCCGAGGCTGTGGTCGATCTCGATCCACGAAGTCTATCCCGGCCATTTCCTGCACTTCCAGCACTTGCGGCAGGTGGAATCGCGCGCGCGGAAGTCGTTGCTGCTGGCGTCGACCGGCATGGTCGAAGGCTGGGCGCACTACTGCGAGCACATGATGATCGAGGCCGGATTCGAGAAGCAGGACCCGGCCGTCAAGCTCGGGCAGCTCTCGGAAGCGCTGATTCGCATTGTCCGATTGATCGTCTCGATCCGGCTGCACGCCGAGGACATGTCGGTGGAGCAGGGTGTCCGTTTCTTCCGCGACGAGGCCTTCCTGGAGGAATCGACCGCGCGGCGCGAGGCGGAGCGCGGCACCTTCGACCCCGGATACGGCATCTATACGCTCGGGAAGCTGATGCTCCTGAAGCTGCGCGAAGACTACAAGGCCAAGGTCGGCGACAGCTACGCGCTGCGGACGTTCCACGACACGCTGCTTCGCAACGGGGTGGCGCCGATCCCGGTGCATCGCCAGTTGCTGCTCGGCGACCACGCTGGCGCGGCAATCGAATAGACTGATAGAAGGTCCATGCCACTCTACGAGTACGAATGCGCCGCCTGCGGGCACCGCTTTGAGGTGATTCAGCGTTTCTCGGATGCGCCGATCGAGGTCTGTCCGAAGTGCACGAGCGCCGTGCACAAACTCCTGTCGGCTCCCGCGATTCAGTTCAAGGGCACCGGTTGGTACGTGACGGATTACGCGGGCAAGAACGCCGGCGGGGCGTCCAGCAAGTCGGCGGCGCAGGCATCCGAGAAAGAGTCTGATACCAAGTCCGATTCCGACAAGCGTTCGTCGTCGTCGAGGTCTGACTCGGACACCACGTCAGCCCCGTCGAAGCCTGTTTCGGAGAAGGGCAGTTCGTCCTCCGACTCGAGCAACACCAAGAGCGACAGCAAGCCAGCGACGAAGGAATGACACGGACCTGAAGGTCCGTGGCTACGACATACCGACGCTGGTGTAGCCGAGGGTCTTCAGACCCGCGCAGAACCATCACAATTGCAGCGACTTCAGGTACTCCCTGAACGGCTCCGCCAACCCCTCGCGGCGGAGGGCGTAGTACACCGTCGCCTTCAGGTAGCCCAGCTTGTCGCCGGCGTCGTGCCTGACGCCATCCACTTCGTAGACATAGATCGGCCGCGTCTTCAGCAGGCCCCGCAGGCCGTTGGTCAACTGGATCTCGCCCGTCTTGTCCGACTTGGTGGCCTCGAGGACCGGGAAGATGTCCGGCGTCAGGATGTAGCGCCCGATGATCGCCAGGTTCGACGGCGCCTGGTCGCGCGCCGGTTTCTCGACGAGGTCCTTCACCTTGTAGACGCGCTCGTCCACCTGCTCGAAGTCGACGATGCCGTAGGCGGAGACGCGGCTCCAGTCGACGCGCTCAACGGCGATCACGGGACTCTGGACGCGGTCGAACACATCGACCATCTGCTTCAGCGCCGACGGTTGCGCGTCGAAGACATCGTCCGCCAGCACCACTGCGAAGGGCTCATCGCCCACCAGGTCTCGAGCGACGAGGACGGCATGGCCCAGGCCGAGCGGCTCGCCCTGCCGGATGTAGGCCACCTGCATGTCGTCCGAGATCTTCCGGATCTGCGCCAGGAGGTCCGTCTTTCCGCGCGCCTCGAGGTACGTTTCGAGCTCCACCGCCACGTCGAAGTGGTCTTCGATGGCGCTCTTCCCGCGCCCCGTCACGATGATCATCTGGTGGATGCCGGCGGCCACGGCCTCTTCGGCGCCGTACTGGATGACCGGTTTGTCCACGAGAGGCAGCATTTCCTTGGGCTGCGCCTTGGTTGCCGGGAGGAACCGCGTGCCGAGCCCGGCCGCCGGGAACACGGCCTTACGCACCTTCGCCATCGTGTTGCTCCTTCCACCGGTCATCGTATCGCAGCCCATATGCTTTGGATATACGATCTGAGGCATGCTCGACCCGACTTTCGTCCGCGATCATCTCGATGTCGTCCGCGCCAGGCTCGCCGAGCGCGGCAACCCGATGCAGGCCGAACTCGATGCCCTCGCCCAACTCGACGCCGACCGCCGCAAGAAGATCCCCGAGGTCGAGGAACTGAAGCGGCAGCAGAACGCCTCCTCGGAAGAGGTGGCCAGAGCCAAGAAGGCGGGTCAGGACGTCAGCCACATCTTTGCGTCCAACAAGGCGCGCGGGCAGCAGATCAAGCAGCTCGAGATCGAGCTCGAAGCCCTCGAAGAGAAGCGGCGCGTCATCCTGCTGACGATTCCCAACCTGCCGCACGAGTCGGTGCCGGTGGGCGCGAGCGCCGAAGACAACGTCGAAGTGCGGCGGTGGGGCACGCCGCCGGCGTTCGACTTCGAGCCGATGGCCCACTGGGACCTTGGCGTGAAACTGGGCATCGTCGACTTCGAGCGGGCTGCCAAGATGTCGGGGGCGCGCTTCTCGGTGATGCTTGGCGCCGGGGCGAAGCTGAGCCGTGCGCTCATCGACTTCATGCTGGACGTGCACACCACCGAGCACGGGTTCCTCGAGGTAGACCCGCCGACGCTCGTCAACGCGGCGGCCCTGCTTGGCACGGGCAACCTGCCGAAGTTCGAGGCGGACCTGTTCAAGATCGCGGGCGATTGGGATCTGTATCTCATCCCGACCGCCGAGGTACCGCTGACCAACCTGCACCGCGACGAGATTCTCGACGGGCGCACGCTGCCCATCCGCTACACGGCATACACGCCGTGCTTCCGCAGCGAGGCGGGGTCGCACGGCAAGGACGTGCGCGGCCTGTTCCGCCAGCACCAGTTCCACAAGGTGGAGATGGTGAAGTTCGCCACGCCGGAGCAATCGTTCGACGAACTGGAAAGCATGGTGGCGGCCGGCGAGGAAATCCTGAAGCGGCTGGGCCTGGCGCATCGCACCGTGCTGCTGTGCACGGGCGACATGGGGTTCGCGTCGGCCAAGACCTACGACATCGAGGTCTGGCTGCCGGCGCAGAAGGCCTATCGCGAGATTTCGTCGTGCAGCAACACGATGGCGTTCCAGGCGCGGCGCGCCAACATCAAGTTCCGGAAAGACGGGACAGGCAAGGCCGAGCTGGTTCACACGCTCAACGGGTCGGGCCTGGCGGTTGGCCGCACGTTGATCGCGATCGCGGAGAACTACCAGCAGCGGGACGGCTCGATCGCGATTCCCGAGGTGCTGTGGCCGTACATGCGGGGGCAGAAGGTGATTGAGCCCACGAAATAGGGCAAAGGGCAAAGGGGAAAGGGGAAAGGCGAAAAGGCGAAGGCCAAAGGGAGCGGGCGGGACGTCTCGACGCAGGCCCTTGAGCCGAGCCGATTCACGTTGCCGACAAACGTGCCGTCCCGTCAGACTCCCGCGTGGCGCACGGACCGATCGCCACATGCGTCATTGGAATGACCCGCGACGGCACGTTTGACCGGCGAGTGCGAGCGGGACCGCGGAGTGACGTCCCGCCCGCGACCGCGGTGCCCGGATGGGAAGCCCTGCTTCGTGAAGAACCGGCCCCACGCGGTACGCCAACTGCGGAGTGACACCCTTCCCGCGACCCACCGTATAATCGATATCAACGGAGAGGTGGCCGAGTGGTTGAAGGCGGCGGTCTTGAAAACCGTTGAGGTCGAAAGGCCTCCAGGGGTTCGAATCCCTTCCTCTCCGCCAACCTTCGCTCAGCCTCGGTCTGGCACCTTCCTCGGTTGAGCTTCGGTTGGCAAGCCATTCGCCGACGCTCGCGCCTTTCCTTGCCGTTGCACAGGCGGACAGGTCTTTCGACAGGAAACACCCCCGCAGTGGCATAATCCCCCCACGTGAACGTCCCGAACCCCAAGGCCCTGGTGGCCCTGCTCGACGCCGCCGCGCGCGGAGACATCACCGCACACCACGAGGCGCTGTCCGTGGTCTACGACGAGCTCCGGATGGTCGTCGCCCGCGCCGTCAAGCGCGAGAAGCCCGGGACGCAGATTCCGGCCGCGCAACTCTGCCGCGAATCGATGGCCCGGCTCCTCGGCGACCAGATCCTCTCGACGGTCACCGAAGCCCAGTTCATGGCGGTGGCCTCACGCGCGGTGCGCGACCTGATCGCCGAGCGCGCGCTCGCCGCGTCGCGCCAGCGCAAGGGACCCGCCGCGGGCGACGAAGACGGCAGCGTGGACGTGCTCGCGCTGAATCGCGCCATCGAACTGCTGTCCCAGGTGGATCCCAGGCAGGCCAGGGTCGTGGAGCTGCGGTATTTCGGTGAGATGAGCGCCGAGGCGTGCGCGCTGGCCCTCGGCGTGGCGGAGAAGACCATCGACCGCGACTGGGCGATCGGACGTGCGTGGTTGTACCGGAAGCTGGCGGGGCGGCCATGACGCTGAACTGGCAACTCGTCACCGACGTCTTTGGCGGGGCGGTGGAGCGCAGCTTCGAAGATCGCGTGCCGTTCCTGGCCGAAGAGTGTTCGCGCCACGACGCGCTGGGTGCCGAGGTCGCGGAACTGCTGGCGGCCTACGACCAGATGGGCGACTTCCTGACCGAGCCGGCCGTGATCGTCGCGGAGGCGAAGAAAGACGACGGGTCGCAGAACGTGGGCCGGAAGATCGGGCCCTACGAGATTGAAGCGGTCCTCGGCGAAGGCGGCAGGGGCACCGCGTTCCTCGCCACCGACGCCCGTCAGCACCGGCAGGTTGTGTTGAAGAAGATCGGCCGGGCGCTCGCGTGCGACGACGTGGCGCGTGCGGCGCTGCTGCGCGAGGCCAAGGCGCTGACCGACTTGAAGCGACCGCAGATTGCGGGCGTGCAGGGCATCGAAGAAATCTACGGCGAGTACTACCTGGTCAGCGAGTACGTGCTGGGGGCCAACCTCCGCGGGCTCGTCGAGAGCGGTCCCGTCGATCCGTGGGCGGTCATCTCGATTGGCCGCCAGGTGGCGGACGCCCTGCACGCGGGTCATGCCATCGGCATCAGCCACAACAACTTGAAGCCCGAGAACATCGTGTTCCGCGAGGGCGGATCGGTGTCGGTGCTCGACTACGGGTTGGCGCACACGCCGTACCTGAAAGCCAACGAGGCGTTGCCGGCCGGCGACGCCGTGGCCGTGTCGATCGGGTACCTGTCGCCGGAACAGCTCGAGGGACCGTCCACGGATCCGCGGAGCGACCTGTTCTCGCTGGGTGTGATGCTCTACGAACTGGCGAGCGGCCGGAACCCGTTTGCGGCGCCGGCACCAGCAGGGACCATCTCGCGAATCAAGACGCTGCAGCCACCAGCGCTCGCCTCCGTCCGATCACAGATTCCCGCCGCGCTTGATCACGCAATCATGAAGTGCCTCGAGAAGGACCCGCAGCAGCGCCCGCCGGACGCGGGCGCAGTATCCGAGGCGCTCAAGGCACTCGAGTCGCTCGATACGGCAGGCAGCGGCGAGGATGAGGACCGGTCGATGTCGTCGCCCGGCGCCACGAAGCCCGGAGCCGCGAGTCCCTCGGCGTCGCTGGCCCGCGGTCCCTGGTTTTCCCACCAGTTGATCGTGATGGTCGCCATGCTCGTGACGGCCTACCTCGTGTGGCAGGTCGAGGCGTCCGGCTCCGGAGTCCTCGCGATGATCGTCGCATTCACCACCGTGGGCAGTGCCGCCGCCAGCGCGATGATGCGGCTGCAGTGGCTGATCCAGTCCGGGGCGGATGACTTCGCGCCCAGGCTGAAGCGGATGATGCCGCTCGTGATCGGAATCGATCTCGTGGCGAGTGCGTCGCTGGTGCTGGCTGCCCTGGACATGTCGGGCCGGCATTTCACGCTCGGGATGGTTGTTGCGGTCGTCGGCACGTGCCTGGCCGTCGCGGTCATGTTCGTGGAGCCAGCCAAGATGCGGACCGCCTTCCCCACGAGCGCGTCGTAGACGTTGCCATGCATCGCGCCGTGATCCGTGTCGGAGCCGTCACCGCGGCCGCACTCTTCATCTTCGCCACCGGATCGCGCCTGCTGGCGCCAGGCCCGCCGGACTTCTACATCGAGCCCACCACCGGCATGGTGCTGACAGCCATCCAGCCCGGGTCGTTCGTGATGGGCAGCCCCGAGACGGAGCCGGGCCGGCAGGCCGACGAGACCCCGCATCGGGTGACCATCTCGCGCCGTTTCTACATCGGGCGCTACGAAGTGACGCAGTCCGAATGGCAGAAGGTGATGGGATCCAACCCCAGCCGGTTCGGCGATTGCGCCAGGTGCCCGGTGGAGCAAGTGACGTTCTACGACGTGGCGAGCTTCCTGTCACGGCTGACGGCGCAGTCGACGGCGATCCGGTTCCGGCTCCCGACGGAGGCCGAGTGGGAGTACGCCTGCCGCGCCGGCACGACGACGGCCTACGGGCTGGGCGACCGGTTGCCGGCCGGATCGGCAAACGTCAACACGCATCCGGAGGCGCCGTGGTCGCCAGAAGGCGACCCCCGCCGCACGCGTCACGTGGGCGGCTTTCCGCCGAACCGGTGGAACCTGTTCGACATGCACGGCAACGTGTGGGAGTGGACGAATGACTTCGCCGGGCCGTACGATCCAGCGGCGGACGTCGATCCCAAGGGGCCGCCGTCCGGACTGACCCGGATCATCCGCGGCGGGAGCTGGTACTTCGACGCGGCCAGTGCGCGCTGCGCGCTGCGCTATACCCATGCGCCCCAGGACAAGGGATTCAGCCTGGGCTTCCGCGTCGTCGGTGACCCAATCGTTGAGCCAGAACGCACGCGCTGACCCGATCGAGGGGGAACCCATGACCCGATTTGCATTCGCCCGGCGGTTTGCGTTCGGTTGCGCGGTAATGGCCGCCGTGGCCGTGTCGGCCTCCGGCCGGCCGGATCGCCAGGAGCCTCCGGCCGGGACGCCGGCGGCCGTCATCGATGCCGCTGCGCGTCGAGCCCCGATGTCGAAATACATCTACGGCCAGTTTATCGAGCACCTCGGGCGTTGCATCTACGGCGGCATCTGGGCGGAGATGATCGAGGATCGGAAGTTCTTCGACGACATCGCCCAGGGCGATTCGCCATGGCACATCGTCGGAAACCCGCGCACGTTCGGCATGGATCTCGGCCGGGCGTTCGCCGGGAGCCAGTCCCCGGAAATCCTGCTGTCGAACACGGGCGCGCCCGCCGGGATCGGCCAGGCCGCACTGGCGCTCGTGGCGGGCAAGGGATACGTCGGGCGAGTCGTATTGGCGGGCGATCCTGATGCGTCTCCCGTCGAGGTCAGCCTGATCTGGGGCGATGGACGGAATAACCGCCAGACGATCTCGATCGGCGGCCTCGACGACAAGTACCGGACGCATCCGCTGACGTTCACGAGCGCCGGAACAACCGGCGGCGGGCGCATCGAAATCGTGTCGCGCGGCAAGGGCGCGTTCCGCGTCGGGACGATCTCGTTGATGCCGGCCGACAACGTGGAGGGCTTCCGGCCAGACGTGCTGCAGCTGTTGCGCGAGTTGAACGCCCCGGTCTACCGGTGGCCGGGCGGCAACTTCGTCAGCGGCTACAACTGGCGCGACGGCATTGGCGATCGCGACAGGCGGCCGCCGCGCAAGAACCCCGCGTGGAAGGGCATCGAACACAACGACGTCGGCATCCACGAGTTCATGGCACTCTGCCGGCTGATCGGCGCGGAACCGTACATAGCGGTCAACAGCGGCCTCGGCGACGGCACGGCGGCAGCCGACGAAGTCGAATACGTGAACGGCGCCGCCACGACGCCGCAGGGTAAGCTTCGAGCGGCCAATGGCCATCCGGAACCATTCACGTGCCTGTGGTGGTCGGTCGGAAACGAAATGTACGGCAACTGGCAACTCGGGCACATGACGCTCGAGGAATACGTCAAGAAGCACTCGGCTTTTGCGGAGGCCATGCGCGCGCGGGACCCGAAGATCAAGTTGATTGCCGTCGGGTCGGTGGGGAAGTGGGACGAGGCCATGCTCGCCGTCAATGCGGGCGCCATGGACCTGATCAGCGAGCATTTCTACGTCCAGGAGAAGCCCGCGCTGCCCGACCACGTGGCGCAGGTCCCGTCTCAGATCAAGCGCATCGCCACCGCCCACCGCCGATACCGCGACCAGATCGCCGCGCTGAAGGGGCGTGACATCCAGATCGCCCTCGACGAATGGAACTACTGGTACGGGCCGCACATCTATGGCGAACTGGGCACCCGGTACTTCCTGAAGGATGCACTCGGGATCGCCGCCGGCATTCATGAGTACGCGCGCCAGAGCGACATCATCTTCATGGCGAATTACGCACAGACGGTGAACGTGATCGGCGCCATCAAGACGACGAAGACCGCAGCCGCCTTCGACACCACCGGCCTCGTGTTGAAGCTCTATCGCGCGAAGTTCGGGACCATCCCGGTGACGGTGACGGGGGCGCCGGAGCCGCTCGACGTGGCCGCTGCGTGGCGCGAGTCCGGCGACGTGCTCACGGTGGCCATCGTGAATCCGACGGCCACGGACCAGCCATTGGCGCTCCAGGTGTCCGGGATCCAGGTTCCGGCCACCGGACGGCTGTGGCGCATTTCGGGCACGGACGAAAAGGCCTTCAACGAGCCCGGCAAGCCGCCGGCCGTCGAGATTCGAGAGACCGCGTCGGCACCGGTGGGCAGCCGGGTGACGGTGCCCGCGATGAGCATTTCCATCTACGAGCTGGCCGCGTCGGCACCGGAGCGACGCAAGTGAAGCGCTGGTACCTGGCGATGCTGCTGGTCGTCGTGGTGACGGGCCTGATGGGCCTGGCCGCCACGACCGCGCCGTCCCAACAGGTATCGCCGATCCTGTTCCCGGTCGAACCCAAGGTGTCGCGCGCCGTGGACACGTTCGACCTGCAGGACGTCCGGCTGCTCGACAGCCCCTTTCGCGCCGCGATGCTCCGCGATCAGGAGTACATACTCTCGATCGACCCTGACCGCCTGCTGCACACGTTCCGCATCAATGCGGGCCTGACGACGAAGGCACAGCCGCTGGGCGGCTGGGAAGCGCCCGAGGTGGAACTGCGCGGCCACAGCATCGGGCACTACCTGTCCGCGTGCGCACTGATGTACCGGGCCACGGGCGATACCCGGTTCAAACGCCGCGCCGGGGGGATCGTTGCCGAGCTGGCCCGCGTGCAGCAGGCGCTTGCGGCACGCGGGGCGCACGACGGATACCTGTCGGCATTCCCGGAGTCTTTCTTCGATCGGGTGGAGGCGCGCCAGAAGGTCTGGGCGCCCTACTACACGATTCACAAGATCATGGCGGGGTTGCTGGACGTGTCGCAGCTCTGCGGCAACGAGCAGGCGCTCGACGTCGTGGCGAAGATGGCAGCCTGGGTGCAGTTCCGGATGGACCGGCTGTCGTCGGAGCGGCAGCAGCGGATGCTGGAGACGGAATTCGGCGGCATGGCCGAGGTGCTCGCCAATCTCTACGCGGTGACGGGCAACCTCAATCACCTGCGTGTCGCGCGCCTGTTCGACCACAAGACCCTGTTCGACGCGCTGGCCCGCGGCGAGGATCCCCTCGACGGCCTGCACGGCAACACGCAGATCCCGAAGATGATCGGCGCCGTTCGCGAGTGCGAGCTCTCCGGCCAGCCGCGCTACTACGACATCGCGAAGTTCTTCTGGCAGCGCGTCGCACTGAACCGGTCGTTCGCGATCGGCGGGAATACCGACGACGAGCTGTTCTTCCCGGTGAAGGACTTTGCCGAGCACCTCGGGTCGTCGACGACCGAGACGTGCAACACCTACAACATGCTGAAGCTGACGCGCGTGCTCTTCCAGATGGCGCCGTCAGCCGAGTACATGGACTTCTACGAGCGCGCGCTCTTCAACCACATCCTGCCGTCCCAGGACCCGGCGAGCGGGATGATGATGTACTACTGTCCGCTCAAGCCGGGCGCGTTCCGCACCTTCTCGACGCCGTTCGATTCGTTCTGGTGCTGTGTGGGCACGGGCATGGAGAACCACGCCAAGTACGGCGACGCCATCTATGCCAGGCACGGTGACTCGCTTTACATCAACCTGTTCGTGCCGTCGGTGCTGACGTGGCGGGACAAGGGCGTTACCCTCAAGCAGGAAACGACGTTTCCGGTTGAGGACGCCACGCGGTTCACGGTCACGTTCGGCAAGCCGAGGAAGCTGCGCCTGCTGGTGCGGTACCCGCAGTGGGCGCAGGCGGGCTACTCGGTAACGATCAATGGGGCGCCGTTCGATACCGGCGGCGCCAGGCCCGGCTCCTACGTCGCACTCGACCGCACGTGGGCGAGCGGTGACGTGGTGACCGTGCGGATGCCGATGAATCTGCACCTGGAACCGTTGCCGAACACGCCGAACACGGTCGCCGTCATGTACGGGCCAATCGTGCTGGCTGCGGACCTGGGCAAGGATGGCCTGGAGCAGGTCAAGCGCTACGGCCCCAGCGTGCCGCAGATGGGCCGCGTGAAGGCCGCGAACATCCCCGCGTTCGTGGGAGACGCACGCGACGTGATTCCGTCGATCAGGCGCGTGAAAGGCGTGGCGCTGGCGTTTACGACGCAGGGTCCGGGGCGCAACGCCACGATCTCGCTGCGGCCGTTCAACGAGATCTTCGACTCGCGATACACGGTGTACTGGCAGATCTACTCGAAGACTGAATGGGACGCGTACTCGCGGCTCGCGGCATCGAGCGATGCGCTGCGCACCAGGGCCGAGGCCGGGACCCTCGACACGGTGGACGTGAACGCCGAAACGAGCGAGGCGGCGCACGCGCTTGCCGCCGACCGCAGCAGTACCGGCGAGATCGACGGCAGGAAGTACCGCGAAGCCAACGGTAGCGGGTTCAGCTACAGCATGAAGGTGCTGCCGGACGACCCGGTCGGTCTGATCTGCACGTTCCGCGGCAGCGAAGGCAACCGCCGCACATTCGACATCAGCGTTGACGGCGAGCGGATCAAGACGGAGTCGCTGCTGTATCACCCGACCGAGCTGTTCGACATGGAATACGCGCTGCCGCCGGCGCTGACGCGCGGCAAGACGCGCGTAACCGTGAAGTTCCAGGCGGTGGATGCCGATGCGTGGGCCGGCGGGCTGCTCGAGATGCGGACGGTCAGGCGGTAAGGGCGAAGCGGGCACTCGTGTCGCAGTCCCGCTCGCGCAGGCGTCCGCCGCTGCGTCAGCAGCGCCCGCGTCAGGAGCCCGTCACCGGAACAGCGCTGCTTCGACAGCAAGACCCGGGCCGAAGCCGATCGCGAGGCAGGGGCGCGGGGCCTGGCGGCGGCGGAGCCGGTTGAGGATGAACAGGATGGTCGGCGACGACATGTTGCCGAACTCGGCCAGCACTTCCCGGGAAATCTCGCAGCGCGCCGGATCGATTCCCACGGCCCCCGCCGCCGATTCCAGGATCCTCGGTCCACCGGGGTGAATCGCCCAGGTGGCGATGTCGGCCACGGTCAGGCCCTGCTCGGCCAGCCAGCTATCGAGCCACGGGCGCAGTTCCCGCTCGATCACGCCGGGAACCTTCGCGGAGAGCGACATTTCGAAACCGTGGTCGCCCACGCGCCACGACATCAGCTCCGCCGAGTGCTCCAGCATCGCGGCGCCGTTGGCACCCACCCGCCACTCATCGTCGCCGACGCGCGGCTGGCCTCCGCCCACGAGAGCGGCGGCGCCGTCGGCGAAGATGGCGTTGGCCACCAGCCAGTCGCCGCTCCAGCCATATTGGTAGTGCAGCGAACACAGCTCAACGGCACACACCAGCACGCGGGCCTCCGGCATGCCGTCACCGTACGCCTTTGCGACGCGCAGCCCGTTCAGCGCGCCATGGCATCCCATAAAGCCCACGTGCGTGCGCGCCACAGTCCGGCGAAGCCCCAGTGCGCCAATCAGCCCGACGTCGAAATTGGGCGCCGCAAAGCCCGTGCAGGAGACGGTCACGATGTGCGTGATCGCTGACGCGTCGAGCGTGGCATCGGCCAGCGCGGCGCGCGCAGCCTCGGCGCCAAGAGGCGGGGCATCGCGCTCGTACCGGTCCATGCGCTCACGTGTTCCGGGCCCTCGATCGGCTGGACCCGTCATCGGCGGGAAGAACGACTGGCGAACCTCGGCGTCGGTGCTCGTCGAATCCAGCAGCACGCTGTGGCGCTTCTTCACCCGCGTCAGTCGGTAGAGCGCCTTCAACTGCCGCTGCTGCTCGTCGGTCGAACACCCGTACTGACCGGCCAATTCAACGGCAGCCGACGGGCCAATCGATCCCGCAGGAGACGCCGTTCCCATGCCGTAGATGTAGAAACTCACCGACGCTCTCCCTTCAGGCCAGCCTCTCGGCCTCGACAATCGCGATGCCGCCACCCAGACGCGGATGCACGCCCGCCGTCTTGAAGCCCGCAGACTCCAGGCAACGGACAAACTCGTCAAGGCCGACGAAGTGCTCGACCGAGTACGCGATGTAATTGAACGTGCTGGCGTCGTTGTGCCAGATCCAGCCGCCCAGAGAACCGGCCAGGTGCAGGTAGCCCAGGAACACCGATCGCCATAGGGACCGCCGCGGCTTGAAGAAGTCGAGGACCACCATCTTCCCGCCGGGTTTCAATACGCGAGCCGTTTCCGTGATGCCGGCACGGAAGTCCGGGAGATTCCTGAATCCGTAACCGATCGTGATCCGCTCGACGCTGCGATCGGGCAGCGGCAGCGCGCAGATGTCTCCCCGCGCGTAATCGACCGCGCCGGAGCCAGATCGCGCGGCGTGAGCCGCCACGAGCATTTCGGCCGAGAGGTCGATGCCGAGCACCGCGCGATCCGGATGTCGTGCGGCCAGTGCACGCGCGATCTCGCCCGTGCCGCACGCCAGGTCCACCACGGCGGCGTGGGGGGGCAATCCGGATGTGGCGCGCTCGACGACCAGCCGCTTCCAGTTCTGGTCCATGCCGAACGAGAACCAGCGCGTGAACAGGTCGTAGCCTGGCGCCAGCAGGTCGAACATGAAGGTGACGTATTGCCGGCGGGATCGCGGATTGGAATAGCTGTCGCGCACGGAGAAATCGCGCAGCCGATGCCCGCGAAACCGCTGCCGGAACAGGCTCATGGTCAGCCCTGGTCAGTCGTGGAGGCAGGCATCACCCGGTTGGACGCCCGCGCGGAGGAGGGAGGTTCAGCCGGCATTGACGACCCGGGCCACCCGCCCGAACACGTCGTCGACGATGCGGCGCGCTGCGGCGTCGGAGCTGGCTTCGGCAACGACGCGCACGATGGGCTCGGTGTTGGAGCCGCGCACGTGGAACCAGCCCTCGGGCAGCATGACCTTGACGCCGTCCCGCAGGTCCTGCGGCAGATGCGCAAAGTCGGTCCTGATCATCCGCAGGACGTCAGGGATCTTGCCGGACGGGCACGTGATCTTCTCTTTCACCATGCGGTACGGCGGCAGTTCGGCCACGAGCTGGGACACCGTCTTCCCGGACGCCGCCAGCAGGTGCAGGATGAGTGCCATGCCCACCTGGCTGTCGCGCGCGAAGTTGATGCGCGGGTAGATCACGCCGCCGTTGCCTTCGCCGCCGATCACCGCGCGGTCGAGGGTCATCCGATCGGTGACGTTGGCCTCGCCGATCCTGGTGCGCTTGGACGTCGCGCCAAACCGCTTCGCCACATCGTCGAACGCGGCGGTGGTCGAGAGATTCGCGACGACGACGGGTGACAAGGCGTCCGGCCCCAACTTCCCCAGGACGTGCCACGTGGCCAGGACCAGCGTGTAGTCCTCGCCGATGGGCTCCCCGCGTTCCGACACCACCGCCAGGCGGTCCGCATCCATGTCCTGCGCGAACCCGATGTCGCAGTGATGCTCGGTCACGGCCTCGCACAGCGCGCCGAGATTCTCGGGCAGCGGTTCGGCGGGTCGCGGAAAGGAACCGTCCGGGGTGATGTTGATCGGGACCACGTCGACGCCCAGCAGCTCGAGCAACCGCGGTGCGATCAGTGAACCGGCGCCATTGCAGGAATCGAGCGCCACGCGCAGCCGGCGGCCGCCGGACGGCAAAGGTCCGACCGCGGCCATGATGTCCGCCAGGTGCAGGTCGAGAGCGTTTCGCATCTGCTCGATGCCGCGCATCTCGTGCCCGGCTACCTTGACGTATTCGCCCTGGTGGTAGATGTCGAGCAGTTCACGCGCCTGGCCGGCGCCCAGGAAGAGCCCGTCCGGTCCGACGAACTTCAGCGCGTTCCATTCTGCCGGGTTGTGACTGGCCGTGACAGCGATGCCGCCGTTGGCGCGGCGATGCCGGACGGCCAGCTGCACGGTGGGCACCGGGCAGATGTCGAGATCGATGACCCGGCAGCCGCTGGAGAGCAGGCCGGCAAAGACCGCCTGCCGCACCATCTCGCCGGACGTGCGGGTGTCACGGCCGACCACAACCGACCCGGACCCGACGTACGTGCCGAAGGCTTCGGCGAACCGTGCCAGCAATGCGGGCGTCAGGGAGTCGCCCACCACGCCGCGCACGCCGGAGATGCTGATCTTCAGGGTCGGGATGGCTCGCATGGCGCTATACCTTCACGCGATCCCGAGCCCAGTCGAACAGCTCGTGTGCGCGCGCGGCCGAATCAGCCTCGGCAATGATGCGGATCATGGACTCGGTCTGCGACGCGCGGACGTGCACCCAGCCATCCGGCCACACCGCCTTGACACCGTCGGTCACATCCGAGGTCGAATGCTCGAGCTCCACCTGCTCGCGAAAGCCCTGCAGCACAGAATAGAGCGCGCTGGGCTTGACGGGCACGTCGTGCTTCACGACGGCGTAGGCCGGGAGCTTCGCCAGCAGGTCCTCGAGGCTCGATCCCGTACGGGCCAGGTACTCGAGGATGAGGCCCTCGGCGGCCGCCGCGTCGTGCGATAGCAGCACGCGCGGCACCACGACGCCGCCATTGCCCTCGCCTCCGATCACGGCGTTGTATTGCAGCATCGCCTCGGTAACGAACGACTGCCCGACCGCCGTGCGGATGACGTCGGCGCCGAAGCGCGCCGCCACCACGTCAATCGCGCGAGTGGTGGACACGTTGGTCACGACCGGGCCGACCGTTGCCGAGAGCGCGATGTGAGTGGCCAGCGTCAGCGTCGTCTCTTCGGACAGCGCCACGCCGCCGGCCGTCACCAGGCCGAGCCGTTCGCCGTCGGCATCGTGCGCAAAGCCAATGTCCGCGCCGCCCGCCTGCACGACGGCCTTCAACTGGGACATCGTCTCGGGCTTGGGCTCCGGCCGGTGTGGAAACGGCGCGTCCGGATCGTCGTTCACGGCGAGGACGGTGCAGCCCAGCATTTCGAGCCAGCGAGGCACCAGCAGCGTGCACGAACCATTGCAGCAGTCGACGGCGACACGCAGGCGCCGCGCGCGGATCGCCGCCACGTCGAAGGATCGGGCCAGCACCGCGAGGTGGTGAGCAATGCCGTCCTGGTACCCGATGCTCGACCGCATCCGGTCCCACGTGGCCTTCTCGAACTCGCCCTGGTGGACGATATCGAGCAGTTCCTCCGCTTGGGTGGCATTCAGGTAGAGGCCGTCACCGCGCACGAACTTCAGGGCGTTCCACGACGCCGGATTGTGGCCGGCGGTCATCGAGATGCCGCCCTGCGCGCCCAGGGCCGAAACGGCGAGTTGCAATGTCGGCGTGGGGCAGATGCCGAGGTCGATGACGTCGCAACCGGCGGAGAGGAGCCCCGAGATTACCGCGGCCCGCACCATCGGCCCGGACGGCCGTGTGTCGCGGCAGATCAGGACGCGCCCGCCGTCGAGATAGGTGGCGAACCCCTGCGCGAACGTCACGATCAGTTCGGGCGTCAGGGTTTCGCCGACAATCCCGCGCACACCGCTGATCCCGATCTTGAGCGGCCGCATATCTACCGCGGATCTTACCGCAGATGGACGACGAGGTTCGTCGAACGCCGGGCGGAAGCCGTGCGCGACGCGCACAAGGCTAGGGCCCCGTGCCACGGACCGGGGAGTGTGACCCTGCCGAATTCAGGATGTGGCGCGGGGCTTCAGCCCCGCGTGACGGGGTTGCTGCTCAGTCCGCCAGCAGGCGATGGACGCCGGCCAGGATCATGCCGCCGACGAAGAGGGATCCGAGAATGAGGCCCAGGCTGAACGGCTCGGCGGCCTGGCTACCGGTGGCTGCTCTCACGGTCCAGTTCGCCGCCAGGGCCGGGATGACCGACGACAGCGCGCGGGTCAGCCCCGACCACTGCCAGACGACGAAGGCCACCAGGCCGACGGCGCCGGTCAAGATCTCCGCCTTGTGCATGCGCTCGATCGGCGCGGCCACCTTGCGCTCCACTTCCCAGCGGCGCAGCAGTTGGGCCTTCCACCAGATCACGTCAGGGTTCGGCATCGTGTGCGCGGGCACCGGCTCCTGCGCCACCTGCTGCATCCAGCCGACAACCGCGAGGGCCTCGCGGCACGACGCGCACTGCGACACGTGCTGCGCCAGCGCGCCACCCGGCAGGCGTCCCGCAGCCGCCGTATCGATCGCTTCCTGCTGATGAACGCACATGCGGTCCAGCATTACCGTTCTCCAGGGCCGAGGCCCTTTTTCCTCAACAAACCCGCCAGCTTGCGGCGAGCCCGATGGAGCATCACGGGCACGCTCGCGGCTTTCACCCCGAGTGCCGCGGCGATGTCACGATGTTCGTTGCCTTCGACGTGGGCCATCCACAGGAGCACGCGTTCCTGGGGCTTCATCTCGCGCAGCGTGCGCGACACGTCATGCCGCACGTCCAGGGCCCCGCCGTGGCTGGACACCGCGGACGGTGCGGCCAACTCGCCCGCCGGTTCGGCGCTTTGCCGCCGGCCCGTCCGCCCGGTCCGCCGCCAGTGGTCGATCGCGATGTTGCTGGCGATGCGGAAGAGATACGCGCGAACCTGCTTGTCGTCGCGCGTGGCCAGCGGCACGGCCAGCAGACGGCAATAACTGTCCTGCAGCAGGTCGTCGGCGTCGGCGGCATTTCCCGTGATGCGATACAGGTAGCCCCACAGCGCGCGGCCGTGCCGCCGATAGAGGTCCTGGAACTCGGACTCCGTCAGCAACGTCGCGGGCGCGGACGGGACCGCGTGTTCGCTCATTGTCGCCGTCCCGATTGCCGCGCTGGTCTCAGCCATGACCGTCGCATCCCGTGAGGATATTACTTGCCTGCGTCAGTCGTGTCGAAGAGGCCAAACGCCTTCGACATCGCAATCGACGCCGCGGACGAGATCCCGAAGCCGATCCCGCACGCCACCACGAGGGTGCCGATGATTGTCATGGTGTTGTGGTCTTCGGGGAACCACCTGCCGATCAGCATGAACGCCACGCCGACGCTCAGGAAGATGATGGCGCGCTCGACGCCGCTGATGATGCGCGCCTTGGCGCTCGGCGCGTCCACGGCGAGCGAGGTCAGGAATCGCTTGCCGCCGTCGGTCTCGAGGAACGCGCCAAAGTCCTGCGCCGTTCCCATCTTGTCGAGGATCTTGCCGTGGAAGTCGGTGGTGGCCTTCAACTGCTTCTGCCGGCGGCCATTGGTGGCCACCACGTAGACGATCCAGCCGACCATCGCGAACAGCGAGATCGGAATGAGGAATTCGACGTTGCCCATAGCTGTGCTCCTTGAACTCAGGCACGCGCCAGCGTGTCTACCGGTATAACGCCAGGCAGGGGCCGGGCATTAACAACATTCACGCCGGGATCATGGATTCCGCCTTGCAGGCCACGAATCCCGCTCCTATACTGCGCGGAAGAGAATTTCATCGCGCGATTTGCCTGTTCGCGCGAGGAGGAACGCCATGTCCGACATCTTCGACCCCGAACAGCCGCCGATTGCGGAGACTCCCGCCGCAGAGCCCGCTCCGGCCCCCGTAGTCCCAGAACCAGAGCCTGCGCCCGAAGTTGCACCGGCCCTGGTTCCAGAGCCCGTGGCGGTTGTTCCGGCCCCGACCCCTGTTTCAGCGCCCGCCCCGGCGGCCGCGAGGCCTGCCCCGAAGAAGACCGCGCCCAAGAAGGCCGCCAAGCCGGCGAAGAACGCCGCGGCCAAGAAGCCGGCGAAAAAGACGGCGAAGAAGACCGCGAAACCAGCCAAGAAGGCGGCAAAGAAGGCGGCGCCCAAGAAAGCCGCCAAGCCGGCGAAGAAAGCCGTGGCCAAGAAGCCGGCGAAGAAGACGGCGAAAAAGACCGCGAAACCAGCCAAGAAGGCGGCAAAGAAGGCCGCCAAGCCCGCCAAGAAGGTCGTGAAGAAGGCGGCGCCCAAGAAATCGGCGAAGAAGGCAGCAAAGTCAGCCAAGAAGGCCCTGAAGAAGGCGAAGAAGGCGGCGAAGAAAGCCGCGAAGAAGGCCGGGAAGGGCAAGAAGTAAGCGAACTGGGTTATCCTAAGTGTTCAGCCTGTCCGAAACCCGGCTGGCCAGTCGCGCCGGCGCGGGTTCCGGGCAGCGTAAGCATCCACGGTGAGGTGGCCGAGAGGCTGAAGGCGGCGGTTTGCCAAACCAGTCGACCCCACCTCCTGCTGTTTGGATTCAACAACTTAGCTCGGGTTGGCTGTTGCAGATCGGGTGCCGTACGGGAGTTCGGCACCCATCTATGCAACCAGTATGCAACCAGCATGCAACCGCCCGTGACCGCGTGATTCGCGTAGCTTGCGTGACGTCGAAGCGGTGGCCGCCGGGACGATCGCGCCGCTCTTCCATCCTCCTGATCGACAACGCCGACGTGATGGGCGATGACAAGGCGGCAGCCGTCATGGACGGCTGCTGGTTGTTACGCTGACGGCACGCAATCGCCCTCCGTAGTCAGGCCGCCGCGTCCAGGCTCATTCTGACTCTCCGCCTAGTCGTGATCAGTCTGGACGACCGGGAGTCGCCTCACGCGGATGTTTCGATCCGACACCGTAATCATCGCACCCGCTTCAATTTCCACGGCGCGAGTCCGCAACACGTGTTCGAGAACCATCAGCACCGATGGCGGTCGCATATCTGTCAGACGGAACGTGATCACGCTCGGCACACGTGCGGCGCTCAGAGCCACGATTCGACTGAAGTCAAGATCGTGGGTCAGAATGACGCGGTTCTCCAGGCATGCCTTGGACACGATGGCGGTGTCGCCAATCTTCTGGAGGTGCTCGTTTCGAAGATGAACCGCGTCGTAGCCGTGTTCAGCGAGATAGGTCACGACCCCAACGCTCAGTCCCATATCGACCAGGAATTTCACGCGGCAGGCGCTCCGGTGGTGATTGGATAGACGTCCTCATCGGTGGTCCACGCCGCATACCGAAGGCACTGTCGAACATCTTCCGCGTCGAGATCCGGATACTCGGCCACGATCTGCTCGACAGACATCCCGTTCGCGACCAAATTGACGACGAGCGACACCGAAATGCGCATCCCGCGGACGCACGCCTTGCCGCTCAGGATGTCAGGGTCAAACGTGATGCGGTCAAAGCCCAGCATAGGTCCCTCCTTGCGCCATCCTAGCACGCCCCCGATCGAGGGAAATACGAGCAGCCGTGGAAAACGACTCAGCGGGCCGCCGCCACGGGACGTCGTGTCAGGCAAGATGCCACGTCACGCGGACGTGCACCCAGGGCAAACAGGGCGCGTAGCAACAAGTCCACGGACACGGTGGGGTCGGCCGCTTCCATCTTGGCGACGCGCGACTGGCTCGACTTCAACTGTTTCGCCAGTTCGGTCTGGGATAGACCCTTTGCGGTTCGACGTTCACGGAGGCTCCGACTGAGGGCGAGCTTCGTTTCGACGAAGGCCGCTTCTTCGGGCGTCAACTCCAAGAACGTCGAGACGTCGCCCACGCGCCACCCGTGGGCTTCCAACTGGACTCGCTTATGGTTCTTCATGGTGTCACCTGGGGCCGCGTCACGCGGTCATAGTCCCGGAGACGCCGCCGACACGCCTGCACGATGGACATCAGGAATCCTCAACTCGTGGCACCGGACCCCAATGACGGGCATCGGGCGCGAGTGAGGCAAGCTGAGCGAGAGGCCCTGCTGCAACTGACGCAGCAGTACCCCAGCCTCGATCCGGGCCAGTGGCGAGAAGGGAGGCGTCTTGACCTCACCGAGCAGCCAGGCGAGCGGCGTATCTCGCTTCAGCATGGTCCTTAGTGTATGTCATATCTGACATGTCGTCACCGTCGACGGCGCGACCCAGGTCGGCGCCAACCGGTTCCGCCTTTGGTGGTATTCCGCGATGCTGCGGCGGTAGAATCCGCGTGAAGCGGAAAGTGCGCTAGGTCAACTCGGGGTTTCGCGGATTCGCGATGGAGGCGCCATGAGATTCGGAAACGGACGGGCGCTGATGACTCTTGCCGTGTTCGTTCTCGTCTTCGCGCTGGCGATTCAATCTCACAGCTCGCTGATCGGCAGCATCGTCCAGGGCATCGGCTGGTTCGCGCTTGCTGGCCTCTCGACGGCCAAGCTCTTCGCGATCTGGGCACGCCGCGGCGACCCGGCCAGACGTGCGGCCGCGACGAGCGCATTCTCCTTGGCGTTCATGCCGTCGCGGTTGAGGAAATGGATACTTGACGAATCCGCCGTCGCCGGGCCCACCCGAGACTGACGTCGTCCATGCCGGTCTGTGCCTGGTGAATGTCGATTACGGCCTGAGTAGCGCACTTCCCGGAGATCCGTGGCGTCGATTTCGGCGGCTCCGGTCGCTCCTGACAAGCCGCCGTTCATCGCCACCCGTTTCGCGGGCGGAGGGATGGGCGTCGCCTACGCGTCCTTGGTATTTCCCCGACCGGAACTGCCTTCAACCTAGCGGAACGCCGGGTCGTTCTTCACGGCGTCCAAAACAGAGATCGGGGGCTTCTTCAAGAAGATCGTCGCCAATAGTTCGTCTCCCAACACGGCCTTCGCGTTCTCCATCGCCGGCTTCATCTCATTCTGAAGAGCCGCGCGTTTTGCCCGATCCGTCACTGAGTACGCTTCCTCCGTAACGAACTTGGCCGTGTAGTCCTTGACCAGAGTGCGCTGTGCATCCGACATCGGGAACGCCTCCAGACAGAGGCTGATGTGGCGTCGGACCACCTCCGCCTTCTGCTTCCCCGTCAGGGCGTTGAAGGCAGTGACCCACGCATCCCACGTCCCCATCTGGGACATCTCATGTTCCCGCTCGCTGAAATCTGACCAGGAAGACGCGGTTGCGCTGACTGAGTATTGACCAGGCTGTCTCGACCCGCCCTGCAATGCGTGAGGTCTTGTTGGGGACTGAGGTGCCCGCCGACCGTCAGTCCTGGTCAGTCCTCACCGAGCAGAGATGGTCAGCCTTCGGTGAGCGTCAACTGGCACTATTGTCCCATGCCATAACGCGCTCGGTTTCGATCGTGGCCAGTCGTACGCAACGATCGCCTATCCGCCCAGCGTGTTGAACTCATCTCCGCGCACCGCATCCAGCATGGGTCACGCACACGTGAGCTCGCTCGTGACCGCCCTGCGCGAGACGCCGTGATCAACTGACGACTCTCCTATCAGGTGCAACCGCCGCGACGTCCGCCCCGTGCGCGGGCCAGGCCGCTTCTCAAGGGGCAACAATTCTACGTATTGGCGAACTCGTATCAAGGGATCTTGCACAGAGAATGTCGCAGGTCGATTTCTCTCGTATCTGTCTTGATACAGGACACTTCTCACTTGCAAACGGAGAATCCGGCAATTATCTTCTGCCGCTGATCACGCGCTGTCCCCCAGCGTGAAGAGTCCGGCCAACGAACCTCATTACCGGAGCGGCCCGATGTACCTTGCCACCAGACGTCATGGATGCTTCTCGAATGCCTGCTTCCTCATCCTAGTCATGGGCGTTGCACTGTTCACCCCAGCGCTCTCGATCGCGCAGACGATGCCGACGCCAATGGAAGCGCAGGGGGCGCAACCCAATCGTGGCACGTTCAGCGTGCTACCGTGGGAAAGCATCGACATGGTGTCGGGCAATGGGATCCTCACCTTCACAGATCTGGTGTTACCGGGCAATGCCGGGATGGACCTGCGATTTCAGCGCGTGCTGAATCTCAACAACGGTGTGTGGCACATGGGTCTGCCCGGACCCGCCCAGGTGCTGCTGACGCACGCCCCGAACCACGACAACCCCACGATCATCGCAATGGACGGCGGCGAGCAGCTCCTGTTCGAGGCCGAGTACGGCAACACCAACGTCTTTCGGTCGACCGCCTACGGCCGATTCACGCGATCAACACGGGTGCTGGAACTGCCGAACGGGCTCGTCTACCACTTCGACCACCAGCCCAACCCCACGAACCCCCACTTCTGGGCCGTGACCGCGATCACCGATCCGTACGGCAACGCCATCGACATCAGCTACAGTTCCAACGGTGATCAGACGTACGTGCAGCATGTCGGATCGGCCACGCGGACGGTGACGCTCGCGCACGACGGCGCGGATGTGACGCTGACCTGGAACGGTCGAACGTGGCGTTATGTGTACACCAACGGATCGTTGACGGAGGTGCAGCCGCCGGTCGGGCCCCACTGGCAGTTTGCCTATTCCACGTATCCGAATTCGACGACCCCCGGTTACGGGCGCCGCCTGATCGTGACCACCCCGAATGGCGGCACCGTGCGGTATGACGTGGAGAACCAGCCGGGCCCGCCGCCCTCCGGGCCGGCCTACTTCTCGTGGGTGGTGCGCTGGCGCGTCTCCGATGATCTCCGTGGGCACGGAGGCACCTGGCTCTTCGGGTACAGCGACGAGGGCGGCGACGTGCTCAGTTCGTTCGTCGACGGCCCGAATGGGATTCGCCACACCTACGGCCACAACCGCGTCGACGACGCCTGGTTCGGTGGCGTCCACTCCCAGCGGATCATGTTGACGTCGCACGAGGTGATCGACAATGGCACGACCCGGGAGCGGACCGTCCTGACGTGGCGCTGGAGCGACACGGACGCGGTCGGGCTGTTCCTCTCGATCTACCCGGACGGCACGCCGGACTCGGTGTCCGTGGAGCCGCCGCTGCCGGTGCTGCCGTCCGCCGTCAGCGTCACGCGGGATGGGCAGACCTGGGCGCGGTCCTTCGGTTACCATACCAACACGAACTTCAACGATTTCGGGCAGCCGTACCTGGTGACCGAGACTGGTGACGACGACACGCGGACCCACACGTACGCCTTCCAGGCGTTCATGGGCACGCCCTACCTTGGCGCCCGCATCACGAGTCACGCCGTGTCGTCGTGGTCGGTCCCGCTAGAGACGGCCACCTACGACGGCTCGACCGGCTTCTTGTCCAGCCAGACGCATCTCGGGATTCAGGTGACCTACACGCCCGACGCCTACGGCAACGTCGCCGCCGCCGCCGACGGGGTGTCGGGCCACCAGACCACGCTGGAGCACGCATGGGGCGTGGTGTCGAACACGCTGACGCCTCAATACGGGATCACCCGCGTGATCAACTCGGATGGGACCGTGGACTCGGAGACCCGCCAGTCCCAGACGCAAAGCTGGGGGTACGACGATCTCGGACGGATCACGCAGGTGACGCCCCGCGTCGGTGCCCCCATGGTCACGGCGTACGACAACACGTCCGGCACGTGGATCACGGAGACCCAGGACGGGGCCACGCGGCAGCAGGATCTGGACGGGTTCGGGCGGGTGACCACCACCGCCTCGGCCGCCGGCGTCCATACGGCCACCGTGTACGATGCCTGGGGCCGCCCCACCGCGCAGAGTGGCCCGTACGACGGCAGTTACGGTCGTCAGGACACGGCCACGACCTACGACGCGCTCAATCGCGTCGTCAGGGTCACGCGGCCGGATGGGTCGTGGGTCGAACACACCTATACGGGCCTCGACGTCAGGATCGCCGAGGGACAGGACGCCACGACGCTCCGCGTCACCGAGCAGCACTGGGTCTCGGTGGGGTCGCCGGGCGAGGCGCGATTGGTGGGCGTCCAGGAGGGGAACGGCCTCTGGACGAGCTACGCCTATACGCCCCTGGGGGGATTGACCGCCGTCTGCGGTCCGGGCGAATCCGCGTACGCCGCCTGCACGACCGCGCGGGCTACGCGGACGTGGCACTACAATACCAGCCATCACGTAGACAGCGAGACGCATCCGGAGTCCGGCACCACGACCTCCAGCTATGACAGCGATGGCCTGCTGCACGAGACGCTCGACGCGGCGGGCATCCGGACCACCTTCACGTACGACGGCAACCACCGGCTGACCCGCGCGGTGACGAACCAGTACCCGTGGACCGAGCCGCGAGACACCGTCTACACCTACGACGACTGGGACAATCGCCTCTCGGCGGACAACCGCGGGGTGGTGTCCGCCTTCACGTACGAGGGCGGGCTGCGGCTGGTGAGCCGGCAGGACGCCATCGGCGGGCAATTCTTCGAGACGCGGTACGCGTATGACCCGAAGGGCAACATCATCGAAATCGACTATCCATCTGGCCACGCCGTCAAATACAGCCACGATGGCGACCACCGCATCCTGCAAGTGTGGGATGGGACGGGGCCGACGGTCTATGCCAGCAACGTGCAGTACCACCCGTCGGGTGCGGTCAAACAGTACACCGCCGGCAATGGCGTCACGCACCAGGTGAGCTTCGATGCCCTGGCCCGCCCCGCGACGATCACGGCCGGGGCGCTGGGCCTGGGCTACACCTACGACGGGCTGGGCAACGTCACGTTGATTACGGACAGCCGCGGGTCGGGGTATCGCCAGGAGCTGGGCTACGACGCGCTCGACCGATTGACGAGCGCGGGCCCGCTGGGCGGCTGGATATCTTATGCATATGACGCCAAGGGCAATCGCACCACGGGAGCGACGTACGCCGACGCCACGCAACGTCTCACCTCGTTCACCGCGGGCGACGTGACGACGACCTACGGGTATTCGCCAACCGGGCAGGTGACGAGCGCAACGAAGGGGGCGCAGGTAGACACGTTTGAGTACACGCGCGAGGGGATGCTCCAGACGGCTCGCGTCGGATCCGGGACCGACGGCTACACCTACGACAGCGATGGCCTGCGGACACGGGCGGTAGATGGGACGACGACGCGGTACTACGTGCACGGTCTCGGGTCTCAGGTGTTGAACGAGTATGCCGAGCAGCAGGGCGTGAACACCTGGCAGGTGGCCTATCTGTATCTGGGGACGCGGCTGCTTGGCGCGATTCGGGCCACGGCTCCTCCAGCGGGGATGGGACGGCTGACCGTGTCCGTGTCGGGCAGCGGCACGGGCTGGGTGACGTCGTCGCCCACGGCCTTCAACTGCCGCGGCACGTGTGCGCAGTTCTTCGGGCTGAGTTCGACCGTCACGCTCACGGCCACGGCTGATGGCGGGTCGACCTTCGCGGGCTGGTCGGGCGATGCGACCTGCGGGAGCGGCCAGGTGACCATGGCCGCGGCCGCCACCTGCAAGGCCACGTTTGTGGCGATCGGTGGCGCCCGGGTGTCGCCGTCGGACGTGCGCAGCGGGGCCTACGGATCGACGATGGCATTGGTCTGGTGGGGGCAACGGGTCGCCGACCAGAGCTACTTCCGCATCGAGCGGAGCCTGGACGGCGCGGACTGGGCCGAGATCGCGACGCCGACCGCGCAGTCGTTCCTCGATGCGGGAGCGCCGTGTGGTGTGTTGGCGTACCGGGTGCGGGCGCACTGGAACAGCGACAACAGCGATTCGCCGTACAGCAACGTGACGGGCTTCCGAAACTGCATCCCGGCGGCGCCGACGGGGCTCCGGGCGCTGCCGCTCGGGGCGTCGTGGATGCTGATCCTGTGGGAGGACCAGTCGACGGACGAGACGGACTTCCAGTTGCAGTGGAAAGGCGACGGGGCGAACGCGACCTGGAGTCAGGGGTTGACGCTGTCGGCGAACACGGCGTCGTATCTGCACATGACGCCGCCGTGCGGGCTGGTGACGTACCGCATCCGGGCGCATCGGTCCGATTCGGCCAAGTACTCCGACTGGAGCACGGAATCGACGGCGACGCGGACCTGTGCAGATCCGGGGCCGACCGCCGTGGCGGGCGGCCTGCCGCCGGGCGCAGGGCCATCACCGACTGCGTCTACGCCGACGCTGATGCCGTCCGCGGTGGCCGTGCCGGCGGGGACGCTGAACACTGGCGCCATCGGCACGTCGAGGAGCATCACCACATCGTCAGCGATCCGCTGGGCGTCGCTGGTCCTCGCCGCGCTGGTCTTCCTGACGGCGTGGGCGGTCCTCCGGCGCCGGACGATGTCGCGAACCCCTGTGCGATGGGCGACGCGATCGGCCGCCCGGCCACTCGCGGCACCATACCGCGCGTCGCAGGTCGTTGGCCTCCTGGTGCTGCTCGCCGCGATGCTCCTGCCAAGAGCCGCGCTCGCGCAGGCCGGGCAGACCGTCGAGTACTACCATCTGGACGCACTGGGGTCGGTGCGCGTGGTCACTGACCAGAACGCACAAGTGATCGCACGACATGATTTCCTGCCCTTCGGCGAGGAGACGCCCCCGCCGAGTGGAGTGACGCAGAAGAAGCTCTTCACCGGCCACGAGCGGGACGCTGACACCGGTCTCGACTACTTCGGCGCCCGCTACTACGCACCACAAATCGGGCGGTTCACAACGATTGATCCGGTCTACACGTGGTCGGAGAATCTGACCGACCCCCAGCGGTGGAATCGATACGCGAACGTCCGAAACAACCCCCTGCGGTGGGTAGATCCGGACGGACGAGACATATCCCCCATTTACGTAGTATGGAACGATGGGAAGCTCAGAGAGACATTTGTTGACACGCGAGTGGTTGACAACTTGAGAAGCCTCATTTCGGCGGCGGAGAAGAACAGGATCGACTTGAGATTTGGCGAGGTGTTCGAAACGCCCGAGTACCACGATGCGATCGTGACGAAGAACATCAAGAACGGCACGGGAACGAGTCCGCACTTGGTTGGCCTCGCGTTCGACATTGACTTGTCGAGAATCAACGACCTCAGCGCATTCACGAAGCTCGCTGACGCGTTTGGGTTCGTCCCGGTTCCAGGTCGGAAGCAGTCTGAGGATCCCGTTCACTTTCAAGCGGAGGGCCAGATTTCACGTGGAAGGGACGGCCGTCCTGATCAGGCGTACCGAGACATGCTGAGCAAGAACCAGTCAATGGTGAAATCGTACAGATTCATGACGACGCAGTTGGCGCGAATGCCCGTACAGTTTTAGTGTCACGAATCGAACGACCCCGATCACGCCTTGCATGGCACTCCGACTCGGAGTCGGCCTAGTGAGTTGCGCTGCAGGGGCCAGCTCGGGTCGGCAGGGAACAACGACAAGGGGTGGGGACCCGATTGGGCCCGCGTCAGACTGTCGGCCGCGGGGGATTCTAGCCGGGCGACGTAGGCCAGCCGTACGGGTTCTCGACGCTGGTGTGCTCGCCGGGTACCGTCATGGCGCATGCTAAGAGGTGGCGTATGAGATGGATAGCGTACGTTGTGCTGCTATTGACTCTGGCGATCACGTGTTCTGCTGTGAGCGCAGATCAAGCCCGCAGCCGGGTCACGGGCATGTATACCGACATGCGCTATGTGGCCGAAGCCGGGGACGTTGTTGGAACTGAGATCTTCGTAGTGGCAGGGCTCCATGGGGGCCAGGCAGTGAATTACTTCGTCTATTGCCAGACCTCACACGGCATGCCAGACCCACCGGTGCTAGTTCCAGCGACCGTAAGCGGGCCAAAATTGGAATTTGAGCTGCCAATGCCGTGGGGCAGATTCATCGGGGACGTGGTCGGCAATGCCATCGTCGGCGAGTTTCAGGGCAATAAGACTCGGGTCAGGCTTCTCCGAGGCAGCAGTTACTGGCAGTAGCAGAGTCGCCTGGGATGGCACCTTGCGAACGAGCGAGTCCGAGTCGGCTGGTGGAGCCGCTCGGGCCGGGCTGGATGCTGATCGTGTGGGAGGACCAGTCGAGCCACGAATCGGACTTCCATCTGCAACGCCGGGGCGCGGGGCAGGAGTGGACCGAGGTCGCGACGACGGCGGCGAACGTCGTGCAGTATCTGGACATGAATCCGCCGTGCGGGCTGGTGACGTACCGGGTGCGGGCGCATCGGCACGACCAGAGCCGATACTCGGACTGGAGCCCGGAGTCGACGGCGACCCGGTCATGCGGGGAGCCGGAGCCGACCCAGGTGGCGAGCGGCCTCCCGCCTGGGAACGGGCCGACGTCGACCGTGCCGATCGCGACGCTCACGATGCCCACGGCTCGCATGAACACCGTCTCGTAGGGTCATCGCGGGACGGCGAAGCCGACAGACACGACTGCGTCGGCGACGAGCCGCGGGGTCCGGGCGGGTCTCGTCACGATGGGACTCCTCGTCTTGGCGCTCCTGACGACGTGTCCCAGCCTCAAGCGTCGGACCACGTTGCGAACCCCGGTGCGGTGGGCGACGCGATCGTTGGATGGTCCGCTGGCGACAGGAATCCGTGCGTCCTGGGTCGCCGGACTCCTGGCACTGCTCGGCGCGATGCTCCTGCCGAGCACAGCGCTCGCGCAGGCCGGCCAGACGGTGGAGTACTACCACTTGGACGCGCTCGGCTCGGTGCGGGTGGTGACCAACGAGGCGGGTGCCGTCGTCGCGCGGCACGACTTCCTGCCGTTTGGCGAGGAGTGGAACCCGCAGCCGAACACGCCGCCGAAGAAGCTGTTCACCGGCCACGAACGCGATGCCGACACCGGTCTCGACTACTTCGGGGCCCGATACTACCACCCGCAGGTCGGGCGGTTCACGACGATCGACCCGGCAATGACGCTCAAGGAGAACTTGGTCGATCCGCAACGGTGGAATCGGTACGCGTACGTTAGAAACAACCCGCTGCGATTGGTCGACCCGGATGGAAGAGCCATTGGGGATCCGGAAGATCAAGTCCAAGGCCAGACCACGGCCCGGTCCGAGACGTTTCAACAGTACTGTATAAGGGTGTTTGGGGAATTCAAACCGAAGTTGTTGCCCGCAGTGTGAATCGTACCGGGAATCTCGGAGGGCGATTGGTGTGAGTCAGGCCACCTTGGCCTGCTCATAATACTGCGCCTCATACTCCGTCGGCGGCACATACCCGAGCGCCTCGAGCAGCCGCCCCGTGTTAAACCAGTGCACCCAGGCCAGCACCGCAAACTCGACCATCTCCAGATTCCGCCATGGGCCCCGGCGGTGAATGACCTCGGTCTTGAAGAGGCCAATCACCGTTTCGGCGAGGGCGTTGTCATACGCATCGCCCACGCTCCCCACCGACGGCGCGATACCGGCGTCGACGAGCCGGTTCGTGTACCGCATCGACAGATACTGCGTGCCCCGATCCGAATGATGGACCAGGCCGGCCAGGCCGGCGTCCGCGCGGTGATAGACGGCTTGCTCCAGCGCGTCGAGCACGAAGTCCGTGCGCATCGAGGCCGACACGCGCCAGCCGACGATGCGGCGGGCAAAGGCGTCGATGACGAACGCCACGTAGACAAACCCGGTCCAGGTCGCCACGTACGTAAAATCCGCGACCCAGAGCTGATTGGGGGCCGTGACCGTGAAGTCACGGTCCACCAGATCGGGCATCGGCACGGTGGGCGTCTCCGGCGTCGTCGTGGTGATCCAGGCCCGCCCCCGCACCGCGCCGCGCAGGCCCAAGGCCCGCATCAGTCGCTCCACGGTGCAGCGGGCCACGCGGAGGCCGTCGCGCCGCAGTTGGTTCCACACCTTGCGCGGCCCGTACACCTGGTAGTGCGCGTCCCAGACGCGCTGGATGGCCACGCGCAGCGCCTCGTCGCGCTGGGCCCGAGCGGACCGCTGCTCGGGATGCTCCGCCAGCGCCCGGTGCCGGAAGTACGTCGACGGGGCCATGGGCAACACGGCGCACATGGGCTCGACCCCATACTGGTCTCGGTGCTCGTCGATCAACTGCACCATCACTTCGCTCGGCGGTCGAGCTCCGCCTTCGCGAAATACGCCGACGCCAGCCGGAGAATCTCGTTCGTGCGCTTCAGGTCGCGATTCTCCCGCTCCAGGTCCTTTAATCGCTGCCGTTCGTCCGTCGTCAGGCCCGCCCGCTGGCCGCTGTCCCGCTCCGCCTGGCGGACCCACCGACGGAGCGTCTCCGCCGTACACCCCAGCTTCGGGGCCATCGCTTCCATCGCCGCCCACTGCGAACCGTGGGCGGCCGCGTGCTCGGTCACCATCCGGACCGCACGCTCCTTGAACTCAGGTGAGTACTTCGATTGTCGTCCCATGGGCTCCATCCTCTCTCCGAATGGGCCCTCCGACAAACCCGGTACGGTTCAAGACTCGTGTTGACCCATACCTCGCTAGGGGCCGACAATGTCCTGACCATCGTCGATGACCTCTTGAAATGGAGTTTTGACTTGCCCCTCCGACCAGTATTGACGCTGCTCCTGTGCTCCTCGGTGGCGCTCAGCGCCCAGAAACAGCCCACTCCGCCGGCGGCGAAAGAGGTGATCCGCATCGCCCTGCCGCCCGCCCCATCGGCGTTTACCCTGGACTTCACCCTGCGGAGCGGGATGAAGACCTTGGGATTCGCGCCCACTACCCTGACAGCCGAGCGCCCAGCCTCCGTCAAGAAGGAGCCCGTCTACAAGGGCAAGCCCCTGTACGGCTTCCTCGCCCTCGGGAACCTCGAGCAGAACCAGATGGTGATCGTGGTCGACGACGACGCCTCGGCTGTCTACCTCGACGGCAACCAGAACGGGGACCTGACCGACGACTCTCCGGTGGCCTGGAGTTGGCAGTCCAAAGGCAAGCCGAAGGAGGGGGAGAAGAAGCAATTTGAAGCCAACTGGACCGTGGAGGCCGGGTTCGACCTGGGCGGCAAGAAGACGAGTCGCAGCCCCCTCGCTGTGGAAGTGTGGCATCAGCCCGGCACGGACATTATCCGCACCCGCGCCTACAACATCCGCATTGGCCGCGTGCAGATCCAGGGGAAGACCTACACCGCCATGGTCAGCAGCGACTCGCGGACCGGTACCGTCCATTCGGACAGCGAGGCGGCGGCCGCCAACAAGGACACGGGCCTGGTGTGGGTGGACGTCAACGGCGACGGCACCTTCATGCCCATAGGTGTGCGGAAGGCCTGGGAGATGGGCAAGCCTGTGAATTTCTTCGGCCAGTGGGTGAAGTTCGAGAGCAACTCCGACGGCAGCCTCGTTGTGGGGCGTCCTGTCGCGGCGCCGCCGGAGGCGGCCTTCAAGCCTCTGCCCCCGAAGCGGGCCGGCGATACGGCTGCTGACTTCGAAATGCTACTGCCCGATGGCAGCAAGACGAAGCTGTCGGACTACAAGGGCAAGTATGTGTTGTTGGACCTCTGGGCCACCTGGTGCGGGCCATGCCTGTCCGCCATGCCCAAGATCGAGGCCCACTGGAAGGCTCTCAGGCACAACGCCAACCTGGCCTTCGTGGGCGTCTGCGTGTCCGATGAACGGGCGGCTTTCGACAAGTGGATCAAGGAGAACGGCCCGGGCTACAGCTTCACCATCGGCTACGACCCGGCGGGCAAACAGACGATGGGCAAGGACGTGATGTACCTCTACGGCGTGGCCGCCATCCCCACGACGTACGTGCTGGATCCGGAAGGGAAGATCCTGGCCGTCTACACGGGCCTCACCCCTGAGAACGAGAAGGCCCTCCTGAAGCTCCTGGAAGAAAAGGGCATCAAGGAAGAGTGACGCCCCTCCCGAGGCGCCGACATTGTCATCCAGACGATATTGCGGCATAGTAACGTGAGCGTCACGCGGGCCTCGTGCGTCAAGAACGACGGTGTCGATCCGCAGAGCTTGGCGGCGATGGAGGTCCTCGAATCGGCCGCACGCAACCAACATGCAACCGAAACGAGGGAAGCCAAAGCGGGTGCCCCCGTAAAGTCCTGACGGTATAGTAGTTGTTAGTTACGGTGAGGTGGCCGAGAGGCTGAAGGCGGCGGTTTGCTAAACCGTTATACGGGCTAAAACCTGTATCCAGGGTTCGAATCCCTGCCTCACCGCCATTCGACTTACCCGCGGCTGACCCTATTGGCCCGCGGGTTCGCTCATGGCAGGCCAGTGTCCGCCGCGTCAGGGAGAATGCCCTGAGCGAGCAACGCGAGTCGAAGGGCTTGCTCGTCGCTCGCTTCCAGCCCGTTCGGGTTCTGAAACCACCGCAATGTCCCTCCCACGACTTCGATTCGCGCCGTCTCCCACCGGATACCTGCACGTGGGCGGAGCCCGCACGGCCCTGTTCAACTGGCTCTACGCCAGGCGGATGGGCGGCGTGTTCGTGCTGCGCATCGAGGACACGGACGTCGAACGCTCGTCGAACGACATGGTGGCGGGCATCCTCGAAGGCTTACGCTGGCTCGGGCTCGACTGGGACGAGGGCCCCGAGGCTGGCGGCGACTTCGGTCCGTATTTTCAGTCCCATCGCCTGGACCGCTACCGGGCCGCGGCCGAGCAACTGGTGCGTGACGGCCACGCCTACTACTGCTACTGCAACGCTGAAGCCAGCGCGGTGTCATCCGAACGCGCTGGACCCGGGTCTGAAGAACGGATTGCAGCGGCGGGAAGTAGCCACGGGTCTTTAGACCCGGGAACACCGAAGGTCCTGGCCGACGGCGAAGAAGAGGGCGATACGCCGCGGGGCGAGTCCTGGACGTACGATCGCCGCTGTTCACGCCTGACCGCCGACGAGGTGGCCGCGCGCGAAGCCGCGAAGATACCGCGCGCGATCCGGTTCAGGGTCCAGGCGGGGTCCACCACCTTCCACGACAGCGTGCACGGCGACATCACGTTCGACAACGCCAACATCGAGGACTTTGTCGCGCTGCGCTCGGACGGCTATCCCACGTATCACCTCTCCGTTGTGGTCGACGATGTGCAGATGGCCATTACGCACGTGGTGCGGGGCGACGACCACATCTCGAACACGCCGAAGCAGGTGCTGCTGTATCGCGCGTTTGGCAAGCCGGTGCCGGTGTTTGCGCACGTGCCCTTGATCCTCGGGCCAGACAAGCGCCGGCTCAGCAAGCGCCACGGCGCCACGTCCGTGACGGAGTACGAGAAGCAAGGATTCGTGTCGGAGGCGATGGTGAACTTCCTGGCGCTGCTGGGCTGGTCGCCCGGCAGCGGTAACCAGGAACTGTTCGGCCGCGACGAGTTGATTGGGGCGTTCTCGCTCGAGGGGATTAGCAGCAGCAACGCGGTGTTCAATCCCGAGAAGCTGGAGTGGTTCAGCGCGCAGCACATCGTGCGGATGCCGGCGGAAGAGCTGGCACGCCGCGTGGAGCCGATGCTGCGCGCGCGCGGCTGGTGGCGCGACGCGTGGCGTGACGAGCCCGCGCGGGAGTGGCTGCGGCGCGTGATCGAACTGTACAAGCCGCGGGCCAAGCGCCTGACGGAGATCGTGGACAAGGGCCGGCTGTTCTTCGTCGACCAGGTGGAATTCGACGCGGATGCCGTGGCGAAGCACCTGGCTCCAGCCGGCGCGCGCGCGGTGTTGGCCGCGGTGCGCGACGCCGTGGCGACGTGCGAGCCGTTCGATGCAGCCGCGCTCGAATCGGCGTTACGGACGCGGGCCGATCGCCTCGGGATGAAAGCCGGCGCCCTGATCCACCCCACGCGCGTGGCGCTCACGGGGCAGACCGCCAGCCCCGGCATCTTCGACGTCATCGAGTTGCTCGGGCGCGCGCGCGCGGTGGCGCGGATTGCCGCGGCTCTCCAGCGCTAGTCGTGCAGCAAACCACTCCCGGAGTGGTTTCACTGAGGGACGGGAGAAACCACTCTGGGAGTGGTTTGCGAGGTAGATGATGCAACCCAACAACCGCAGACAGTTCCTGAAGCGCGCCGCGGTGGCCACCGCCGGGTTCATGATCGTGCCCCGGCACGTGCTGGGCGGCACAGGCTTCACGCCGCCCAGCGACCAGCTGACCAAAGCCATCATCGGCGTCGGCGGCATGGGCAGCGGGCACGTCGGCTATGAAGGCACGCGGCTGCTCGCCGTGTGTGATGTGGACAAGAAGCATCTCGAAGACCTCCTCGCCAAGGTCGGCAGCGACGTCAAGGGCTACGCCGACTACCGGGAAGTTCTGCAACGCACCGACGTCGACGTCGTGCACATCGCCACGCCGCCGCACTGGCACGGCCTGATGTCGGTGGAAGCGGCGCGCGCCGGCAAGGACATCTGGTGCGAGAAGCCGATGACGCGCACGATCGGCGAAGGCGTCCGCGTGTGCGAGGAAGTGAACCGCTACGGCCGCATGTTCCGCGTGAACACGTGGTTCCGGTTCAAGGACCCGTTTTACGGGATGGTCACCGACGTCAAGCCGCTCAAGAAGATCGTCGATAGCGGCGTGCTCGGGTGGCCGCTCACGGTGACGGTCAGCGGCATCACGGGCTTCGACTGGAAGTTCTATTGGAGCGGCAAGACCGACCTGAAGCCGCAGGACGTGCCGCCGGAGCTCGACTACGAGATGTGGCTCGGGCCCGCGCCGTACAAGCCCTATAACGTGGCACGGGTGCACCAGAACTTCCGCGGCTACTGGGACTACGACGGTGGCGGCCTGGGTGATATGGGCCAGCACTACATGGACCCGGTGCAATACCTGCTCGGCAAGGATCACACCAGCCCGGTCCGCGTGGACGTGGACGCGCCGCAGCAGCACTACGACGCGGCCGGGTCGTGGCGCCGGATTGAGTTCTCCTACGCGGACGGCTGCAAGATCATCCTCGACGGCGAGAACCGCGACACGGACGCCGCGTACCTGGCCGGCCCGCACGGCAAGATCTTCCGCGGCTTCAAGTCCGACGTGCCCCGCCTGCAGGACCTCGTGGCGTCGTTGCCCGATCCGGAGCCGCAGATCCCGCTGTTCTCCGACGCCGTGCGGACGCGCCGCAAGTTCCCGCTCAACGAGATGAACGCGCACCGGTCCGCGACACTCGTCAATCTCGGCGTCATTGCCGTCCGCCTGGGTCGGACGCTGAACTACGACCCCGACGCCCAGCGCTTCATCGGTGATGAGGCCGCTAACCGGCTGATCGATCAGCCCATGCGCGCACCCTGGATCATCTGAGGCGCCGAGGCACGAGGGTCAGACCATGAAGAAGAACGACAGCGTGAGGGGCGGCGCGATGGTGGTGACGGCGGTCACACTGGCTCTGGCGCTGGTGATGCCGGCGTCGGCCCAGGACATTCGACCGGCGGCGTCTTCGATGACGGGCATCGTCGCGCGTTTTCCGGCCGAGAGCGGCGCCGACCGCGATCGACTGGCGGGCGAGATGCTCGCGCTGGGCGAGCCGAGCCTGGCGAGCTTTGCTGGCGGGTTGCCGCCCGCGGGAGGCCCCGGCTTCGACGCGAACGCCCGTTTTGCCGTGAACGCGGTGGCCGTCTACGCGAGCGCGCCGGGGGGAGAGGCCAGGCGAGCCCGCGTCGAGGCCGCGTTCATCAAGGCACTGGCGGCGGCATCGGATGTCGAGGTTCGGACGTTTCTGCTGAGCCAGCTTCGGATCGTCGGCCGGGATCCGTCGGCACGGGCGGCGGCACCGCTGCTGGCGAACGCAGCGCTGGTTGAACCCGCCACACAGCTGATGCTGTCCGTGCGCAGCACGGGGGCGCGGCAGGCTCTCATCAATGCCCTGCCAGCCAGCACCGGCCCGGCACGGGTCACGATCGTCAAGGCGCTCGGGGAGCTCGAGGTCCTCGAGGCACACAACCGGCTTGTTGTGTTTGCCAAGGACGCCGATCCGGCGTTACGCCGCGCGGCGCTGGCGGCGCTGGCGCGGATCGGCAGCCCGAAGTCGTACGACGCGCTGACGCAGGCGGCGGCCGCGGCCGGATTCACGTATGAACCCGGCAACGCAATTGGCGCGCTGTTCGAATACGCGCGCCAACTGGGCCGTCGCGGTGCCTCCGCAGCGGCGGAAAAAGTGTGCCGCTTCGTCCTGGCCGGCACTGGCGCGGACGATCACCTGTCGGTCAGGGCCGCAGCGCTGGCGATTCTCGTCGACACCCGCGGCGTGGCCGCGCTGCCCGATCTGCTCGCGGCCGGAACGCACAGCGATCCCGCATATCGAAACGCCGCGCTGCTTCTGGCGCAGCGGTTCTCGTCCGACTCCGCCGTCGCTCAATGGAGTGCCAAGGCCGGCGCCTGCCAGCCCGACTGCGCGGCCGACATCGTCGCGATGTTGGGACGGCAAGGCAACGTGGCGGCCGTCCCGTTCCTGCGCACGAGCGTCACGTCGTCTGCACCGGCCGTAGCCCTGGCGGCCGCGGAGGCGCTGGCCCACGTGGAGCACGGAAAGGCGCTGCCCGAACTGATGGCGCTCCTGAAGTCGGCCCCGGCGGAAACAGCGCCCCGGGTCGCGAGCATCCTGTTGTGGACCATCGACGAACCGCACCTCGATTCGCTTGCGGCGATGCTCGACGACCTTCAGCCGGCTGCCCGCGCGGCGGCGATCGGCGTGCTGGGCGCAAGGAGCGGACGGCGGTTTGCCGCGCGCGTGATGCCTCTGACGGCGGACGGCGATCCCACGATCCGCGCGGCGGCGTTCGGCGCGCTGGCCGGCGTCTCAAGTCCGGCCGACTTGCCCGCGTTGTTCACGCTACTCGACGCCGTGAGCACGGAGAACGCCGTGCCGGTGCAGAAAGCCATCGTCGCCGCGGCGCTGCAGATCGCGCCGGACTCGGAGCGGGCCGATCCGCTGGTTCGCGCCACCAGGACGTCGACGCACGCCGAGCGGATCATCGAATTGATGACGCAACTTCCCACGAAGCAGGCCCTGGCCACCGTGGTCGACCTATTCGAGTCCGCGCCGGCCGGCGATGTGAAGGCGGCGGCCTTCCGGGTGCTCACCAGGTGGCCCGGAGTAGATGCCACTGGCCGGCTCTTTGCGATCTTCCTCGGTGGCAACGAGACCTATCGCAACCAGGCGTTCGCCGGGTTCGTCCGGCAGATTTCCGCGTCGAGCCTGACTGACGATCAGAAGGTGCTGCAGCTCAAGAAGGCGATGGCGCATTCGTCGACCGTGGGCGATCGCCGGATCCTGCTCAGGGCGTTCCAGGGCATCCGGACGTTCCAGAGCTTCCTGATGGCGGTGTCGCTGCTGGACGACAGCGATCTGGCGGGCGAGGCGGCTGGAGCGGTGATGCGGATGGCCCTGCCAACGGCGGGCAAGAAGGACGGCTTCACGGGCACGATCGTCCGCCAGGCGCTGGAGCGCGCGCTGCCGCTGCTGAAAGGGCCGCAGAGCGACGAGGACAAGGACGCGCTGCGTGCGTACCTGGCCGGAATGCCGGGCGAGGAAGGTTTCGTGCCGATGTTCAACGGCAGAGACCTGTCGGGCTGGCAAGGTCTCGTCGGCAACCCGATTACGCGCGCGAAGATGTCGCCCGAGGAACTCAAGAACAAGCAGGTTGAGGCTGACGCCAGGGCCCGCACCACCTGGTCGGTGCGCGACGGTTCGATTGTCTTCAACGGCAAGGGCGACAATCTGTGCTCCATCAAGGACTACGGCGACTTCGAGATGCTGGTGGACTGGCGCATCACGAAGGACGGCGACAGCGGTATCTACCTGCGCGGGTCGCCGCAGGTGCAGATCTGGGATCCGGCGCGCATCGACGTCGGTGCGCAAGTGGGATCGGGCGGGCTCTACAACAACCAGAAGAACCCCAAGGATCCGCTCGTGTTTGCCGACAACCCGGTGGGGGAGTGGAACACGTTCCGCATCATGATGGTGGGCGAGCGCGTAACCGTATTCCTGAACGGCATCAAGGTGGTCGACAACGTCGTGCTCGAGAACTACTGGGATCGGAAGCAGCCGATCTTTCCGAAAGGCGCGCTCGAACTCCAGGCCCACGGGACGGACCTGACGTTCCGGGACATCTACGTGCGGGAAATCGTGGCGGCGTCGGCTGCACCGCCGACGAAGTAGAGGCCGAGTCTGTCACAACACACGGCTGAAGCCGTGTGCCACAGCCGGCAACGATACCGAGGACGGAAGTCCTGGGCCACGTCCGTATGTGGCACAGCGCTTCCTCGGTCGGCCGTCGTCGTGGCACAGCGTTTCAGCGCTGTGTTTCATGATCGGACTGGCCGAATCCGGGCGGTTTACGCTAGAATTATCTGCTACTGGCTACCGCAGCTCTCCATGCTGGGAGATCGTTCAACGGTAGGACACCTGGCTCTGGACCAGGATATTGGGGTTCGAATCCCTATCTCCCAGCCAAACATCTTCGATCCTCTCATCCGCTAACCCGCTTCCCGAACACGGTTCCTTCTTGCGTCACGCGGCGCCCGTTCAGCCGGCGTCGCCGATCCGCGGTCGTTGCGGAGATTGGTCCGGTCCCTGTCGGCCGCCTGTTCGGCTCGCGTGGTCACCTTGAATTACATTGCAGTTCTATGTATACTACCTCTATGTATTCACGCCCTTATCCCGTGGGTGCCCTCAGACGGTGGCCCAACCACCCCGGCGCCGGTCCCGGGCAATGGCAGAGGCCGCTGGTCCAATGAGCATCAACAAAGACCTCGTCGCGGCCTCGTCGACGGCCCTCGTGCTCGCCATCCTGGCCGAAGCGGATAGCTACGGCTACGCCATCCTGAAGCGGGTCAAAGAGCTCTCCGGCGGCGCCTTGGAGTGGACGGACGGCATGCTCTACCCGGTGCTCCATCGATTGGAGCGCTCCGGACTCATCGACTCCCGTTGGGTGAAGGCAGAGTCTGGACGGCGGAGGAAGTACTACCGGATCACGGGCGCCGGCCGAGAGCAACTGGCCGACGAGCGCCGCCAATGGCAGACGGTGGACAAAACGCTCGGGAACATCTGGTCGGCCATGGCGGACCGCGCGAACACCAATATCGGTCTCGTCCCCTTCCTCCAGCGGAGCTGACCCATGGACCAGAAACCTACAGACAACCCGGCGGCGAGCTCGCTCGAGGCACAGATCGAAGCGTGGCGGGCCCACCTCCGCAAGAGCCACGCGATCACGACGCAGGATGCGGCAGAACTGGAAGACCACCTCCGTGAGCAAATCGCGTCGCTTGGCGCCGACGGACTCTCGGATGACGAGGCCTTCCTGGTGGCCGTCAAGCGGATGGGCGCCCTCAACGCCCTGACGCGGGAATTCGCCCGGGAGCATTCGGACCGGCTCTGGAAGCAACTCGTCCTTTCCGGCGACGCGGGACACGGAAACGCCGATTCGGCCGCAACCGGATGGCCCCGAACAATGTGGGCCGCCCTCGCGCTGGCTGTGGCAGCCGCTGCGGCGATCAAACTCCCGGCCCTCTTCGGCGTCGCCTTCGACCCCGACCACAGCGCGTTCTATCCGCTCAATATCAGCTTCTTCATTCTTCCCTTCATCGCGGCGTACTTCGCGTGGGATCGCCCGCTCCCGCGATTGGGCCGCGTGTGGCTGGCGGCCGTCTTCGTCCTGTCGGCCACCATCGTGAACGCCTTCCCGTTCCCTGTTAAACCTCAATCCCACACCGAGATCCTGACCCTTCTCCACCTGCCCATCTCCCTCTGGCTGGCCGTGGGGATTGCCTACGTCGGCGGGCGGTGGCGGGGGAGCGATCGCCGGATGGACTTCGTGCGCTTCACCGGCGAGTTGTTCATCTACTTCGTCCTGATTGGCCTGGGCGGCGGCGTGCTGATCGCCATGACCATCGGCATCTTCCAGGCCATCGGCATCAAGATGGAGCCCGTGGTGGCAGGCTGGATCCTGCCGTGCGGCATTGCGGGCGCGGCCGTGATCGCCACCTGGCTCGTGGAAGCCAAGCAGAGCGTAATCGAGAACATGGCGCCGGTCCTGACCCGGATCTTCACCCCGCTCTTTGCCCTGCTGCTGCTCGCCTTCATTGTGACGATGGTGTGGACGGGACGGGGTTTCGATGTGAAGCGGGAGATCCTGATCGCCTTCGACCTTCTGCTGGTGGTGGTGTTCGGCCTGCTGCTTTACTCGATCTCGGCGAGGGATTCCCAGGCGCCTCCCGGGCTGGTCGACTGGATCCAACTCACGCTGGTCGGGGCCGCACTGGTGGTGGATCTCCTGGCGCTCTGGGCCATCGGGAGCCGGATTTCAGAATTCGGGTTCACGCCCAACCGGGTCGCCGCCCTGGGGGAGAACGTGATTCTCCTGGCCAACCTGGGCGGCTCGGCCTTCCTCTATGCCCGCTTCGTCAGAGGCCGGGTTGCGTTCTCACGCCTCTTGAACTGGCAGACCTTCTACCTCTACGTCTTCGCGGCCTGGGCGGCCGTGGTGGCCTTTCTGTTCCCCCTGCTGTTCGGATTTGCCTGATCGACGGCCGGCGCCCCAGAGACGGGAGGTCTCCAAGACCTGCCCGCCCTGGCGCGCCGCCGCCGTCTCCTCGCGCTCTGCCGTCACTGCTTCCCGGCAGCCGGCGGAACAAACGTGCACGACGCCGGCGCGGTCAGCGCCGTCGGCGTCACCTTCAACGGGGCCTGGCTATTCTTGGTGAGCAGCGCGTTGAAGCTCACCAACTCCCCACCCAGCACCACCTTCCAGGCGGCCACGGTTGCCGAGTAGTCCTTGCAGCCGGCTTCCCAGGTTGCGATCTGCGCCTTGCTCGGGGGCATGTCCATGCCGTTCTGCGCCAGCGCCACGACCGTGTTGAACGAGCCGTTCAACGCCGTGAACGACGTCACGCCGCCCGGCGCCGCGCCACCCCGCCCGCCGCGTCCACCACCACCACCACCACCGCCGCGGCCCCCGCGCCCGGTCGCACCGCCGAAGGTGGCCAGTTTGGTCTCGAGCGCCGTTGCCGCCGTCGTGACGTCGGCCGGCAGTCCGCCGGAAGTCAGCTTCGCCACTTGCGCCCGCACCGCCGCCACCTCGTCGTTGCCGCGGTAACTGTCTTTCATCCCCGCGTATGCGCTCATCATCAGCTTGTGCTGTGTGTGGAGCGCCGCCATGACGGCAGGACCCTCGCCCACGCGCGGGTCGTTGTGCACGACCAGGGTCTGGGTGTACGTCGCTCCGTCAACCAGCAACTTGAGCGTGTACGTGCCCGGCAACGCCAGCGGCCCGTGCGGCGATGGCGTGACCTGGCCCGGTGCGACGTTCATCTGGTTCACGAGGTCGGGGTTGTAGCCCGGCGGATCGTCGTACCGCAAGTTCCAGTTGGTCCGGTTCGTGCCCACCGCGATCGGCAGCGCCAGGCTCTCCGGCGAGGCCAGCCAATAGTCGGGATATGCCACGCGTCCCACTGGCGCGGGCGGGATACTCGAAATCGTGCGCACCAGCGATCCGGCCGCGTCGTACACCTGCAACTTCATCTCGCCCTTCGGCGGCCGGCTCAGGTGGTAGTAAATGATCGCGCCGTACGGCGGGTTCGGTGAGTGGGGCAACTCGACGCCCATCGGCTGATCCCAATTCGAGTTGAACCGCGCGCGAATGGCGTCCCCCGGTTTGAACAGGTACGCCGCCGCCGCGATCTGCGAGGCCTTGGCGGCGATCTCGCGCAGCGGGCTCATGTCGTCGAGCACCCAGAAGCCGCGGCCGTACGTGCCGATGACCAGGTCGTTCATGTGGTCGTCGGTATGGAAAACCATGTCGCGTATCGAGGTGCTCGGCAGATTCAGCCGGAGCGATTGCCAGTGGTCGCCATCGTCGAACGACACGAACACCGTCGTCTCCGTCCCGGCGAACAGCAAGCCCTTCTGCTTTGGATCTTCCCGGATGACGTGCACCTGGCTGCCGGTGCGCTCGTCGGCCGGCAGGCCGCCGACGATCCGGGTCCAGGACTTGCCGCCGTCGTGCGTGCGGTAGATGTAGTGCTGCTCGGCCGGAGCCGCTGCACCGGCGGCCGCGCCCGCTCCGGCACCGCCCCCGCGCCCGCCGCCGACGTTCGCCAGCACGTAGGCGGTGTTCACGTCGTTGTGCCCGGCCTCCACCGTGACGAAGTTCGCGTTGGCCGGCAGATCGGTGAAGTTGGTGACGTTCGTCCACGTTTTGCCGGCATCCATGCTGTTGTAGATCTGGCCGGTGCTGCTGCCCGACCAGACCACGCCCGGCTTCACCGTGGAGATGGAAAAATCTGAAATGGACCCAGCCCCGCCGCCGCGACCGCCGCCACCGCCAGCCGGAGGTGTGGCCGGAGGCGCGGCCACGGCCGGCCGCGGGACGCCGCACGGCGCAAGCGGCTGGCCTTTCGGCGTGGTGAGGTCGGGACTGAACGCCTTCCACGTCTGCGCCCCGTCGCGCGTTACCAGGATGCAGTTGTAACCCACGTACATCGCCTTCCGATCAAAGGCGGTGTCGAACCGCTTCCAGAAATCCCGACCCGCAGCGTACAAGCCCGAGTTCGCGCCGAAGTTCGGCGCCACGTTCCCCCACTGGCCGGTCGCCAGATCGATCTTGATCATGCCGCTGCCCTGCCCCAGGCCGTACCCGACGCCGTACACGGTGGTGGGCGTGAGGGGATCGGGTGCCACCGTACCGAACTCTGAGGACGGGAGCGGGGACCAATCGACAACGGTGATCTGACCTTGATCGCTGCGGCTGCGCGTCATGATCGCACCGGTATCCTGCTGGGCCGCCAGCACCCAGTACGGATACCGCGTGTCGGTGGCGACGTGGTAGACCTGAGCAATCGGCAGCGCATAGAAGCTGCTCCAGGTCTTGCCGCCATCCAGTGTGACCGCCGGGCCCTGGTCGGTGCCGAACAACATGCGCTGCCCGTTGGTCGGGTCAATCCACATGTGGTGGTAGTCCTCGCCGCCCGGTGCGCCTTTGAGAACGATGAACGTGTTGCCGCCGTCGGTCGAGCGATACGCCGCGGTTGCGACCGTATAGACGATGTCGGGATTCTGGGAATCCACCCACACGCCGGAGCAGAAGGCGCCCTGACCGTTGGCGATGCGCGTGTCGTCGCCGGCCATGTGCTTCCACGTCGCACCCTGATCGTCGGAGCGATACAGCCCGGAGCCACCCTGCAGCGGAGTGCCGATCACATAGACGCGCTGCCCGTTGGTGTGCGCCGCGACAGCCACGCTGATGCGTCCGTTGTACGGAGGCAGTGTGCTGACCTTGGTCCAGGTCTTGCCCTCGTCCGTGGACTTGTACAGCGCGGTGCCGTTGGCAACCGGTGGAGCCGCGCCGGCCGCTCCGCCGCCGGCCGCGCCACCACCGCCGCCGCCAAATCCGCCGCCGCCGACGCCCTGGCTCGTTGCGAACACCACGCTCGGCATGTCAAACGCCCAGGCGACGTCGCGCGTGCCATTGGCGTTCTCGGGACGCAGCACGTTCTGCCACGTGCGGCCGCCGTCGGTGGTCCGGTATATCCCCGCGCCGGTTCGCTTCGCATCGCCCTGCGTGGAGGCGAGAACGATGTTCGGATCCTCGGGATCGATCACGATCCGGTTGATCTTGGTGGTCTCCTCGAGGCCGACGTGGGTCCACGTCTTGCCTGCGTCGGTCGACTTGTACATCCCGTCGCCCGACGATCCCTGTATCGAGTCGCCCGTGCCCGCGTAGACGATGCCGGGGTTGGAGGTTGAGACCTGGATGGCGCCGATGCTGTCCACCTGGGTGAACTGGTCGAAGATCGGGAACCAGGTGACGCCGGCACTGGTGGTCTTCCAAATCCCCCCGGCTGGCGCGCCGACGTAGAACGTGCCGGGTTGGCCGACCACCCCGGCCACCGCAGAAACTCGCCCGCCATGAAACGGGCCAATGTTCCGCCACTGCAGCCCACCGAGCAGACTCGGGGCCGCCTGGTCGGCGGCACCGCGTGCGCCCACCGTGGCCATTGCCAACACAGCCAGTCCCAGCATGAGCAAACGGCGCGTCAATCCCAGTGACATTTCAAACCTCCGAGACAGAGTCCCGGCCGGCCAACAACGCCGGCCTCTTAATGTGAATCGGCAACAGGATAGTCCGGATCGGCGCGGACCGTGGTCGACATCCACCCGCGCGCCACGTCGCACGCGGTGGCGGAATGTCCGGGCCGTGCCGCCGGAGCCCGTCGGTCAGGCGCGCATCGCGGACACGACATTCAGCACGCGATCGATGTCGGCCGGACTGACGTACAGATGCGCCGAGAGCCGCACGCCCGGATCCCCCTGCGCCCGCACGCGAATCTTCTGCGCCCACAAGGCATCCTGCAATTCGCGGCCGGTATGGCCGGCCACCCCGAACGTCGTGATGCCGGCCGCGAATCGCTCGTCCGCCGGCGACAGCAGGTGGACGTGCGGCATGGTGGCGAATCCGTCACGAAGCCGCTTGGTCAGCAGCGCATCCCAGCCTGCAACGCGGTCGATGCCCAGCTTGTTCATGAACTGGATCGCGCCAAGCAGGCCCCAGACCACCGCCGGGCTTCCGGTACCGTAATGCATGAAACGAAACGCGCCAGTGGAGTCGTCGTCAAACCCGCCGCTGGCCAGCGTGTTCCAGATCCGCGGCTGCACGTCGCGTCGAACATAGAGCACACCGGTGCCCTTCGGCCCGAGCAGCCACTTATGCGGACTCGCGGCGTACGTGTCGCAGCCCAGATCCTTCACGTCGACGCGAATCTGACCCACCGCCTGCGCGCCGTCCACGACCGAGAGGATGCCGCGCGCGCGCGCGAGGGCGCATAACGCCTTGGCCGGCATGACGATGCCGCGTCCAGAGGTGATGTGGCTGAACATCATCACCTTCGTGCGCGGCGTGATCGCGGCGGCAAACATCGAGACCACGCCATCGGGGCCCTTGTCGAGCGCGTCGGCCAGGGCCAGTTCCTTGACGATGACGCCGTGCCGTTTGGCCCTGAGACGCCAGCCCCCAATGCCTCCCGAGTGCTCCTGGTTTGTCGAGAGCACCTCGTCGCCGGCAGACAGATCGACACCGTTGGCGATGAAGCTCATCCCCATCGTCGCGTTCTGCGTGAACGCGATCTCGTCCGCCGGCGCGTTGATGAAGGCGCCGACCTCCGCGCGGAACTCCGCCAGTTGCTGGTAGCCGGTCAGGGGTTCGCCGTCCGCCTGGAAGTACGGCCAGTCGGGCAACTCCCGCTCGAGTTGCTCGAGGCCCTTGACCACGAGGTCCATCACGTCGCGCGGAACGGCCCCGAGCGTCCCGGTATTGCAGTACGTGACGCTGGTCGGAAACAGGAACCGCGTTCGGGCGGCGGCGAACAACGCGCTGTCGTCGGCGCTGACGGGGAGGACGAACGGTTCATCGGAGAGCAACCGAGAGGCGCCCTCGAGCGACGTGGCGAAGCCCGCGGCCAGGCCCGTGGCAGCGAGGCTTGTGAGGAAGGCGCGTCGCGCGTAAGCATCTGGCATCGGAGTCCTCGTGAGGCGTCAGGGGGCCGGTCAGTTGTACTTGATGACGACGAGCGTGAGATCGTCGGTCTGAGGCGTGACCGCTTGACGATCGCGCACGATCGCGTCGCAAATCACCCGCGCACTGCCGTCCTTCGATCGCGACACGGCCTGCGCCAGGTGGTCCTGGGTGTAAGCGGACAGCGGCTCGATGAGGCCGTCCGTGTAGAGCAACAACACGTCGCCGTGGCCCAGCAGGTTCAGGTTGTTGACGGTGTAACGCTTCTTGTAGCCCAGCGCCCGCTCATAGCGCTTCGCATCGGCCTGGTGTTCACCAGGCTGCAGGCCGATGGGCGAGTAGCTGACCAGCCGGTCCGGGCTCACGTCGACGAAACGGTCGAACTCACGGGAGAACACCAGCGGCGACGGGTGACCGGCGCTCACGAAGCTGAACCTGCCGGTGTTCGAGATCTCTCCGTAGATGAGCGTGATGAAGCTGGCCTCGTCCGGGTCGGCGGCCAGGTTGCGCAGCGTCGTGGATTTGCAGAAGCGCGTATTGACCTGTTCGAAGAGGCGCAGCGTGATCTGGCCGTTCTGGTCCATCTCATAGAGCGCGCCAGTGTGAAACGCCTGGTGCAGCATGGCCGCCCTGGCCGCGTCCGTGAAATCGTGGCCGGCCACGTCAGCCACAAGAATGCCACCGGTGTGTTTGAGCTTCTGGAGAGCCCGCGCCGTCTCGTCCTGTCCCAGACTGAGCGCGCGCCGGACGCGCGCGTCCAGGTCGAAGCGCTCCTGAAAATCCACGTAAGTGAGGAGATCGCCGCCCGCAATGCCATTGAGGGGCAACGACACGCCATGAATATCGATGCCCGGTATGCGGGGGATGGCGCCGGCCGTCGGCGTCAGGCGCTGCGCCAGGTATTGCGCGCCGTTGCGCAGTTCTTCGTCGAGACGAGTATCGCGTGGCTCCACGGTCGGCTCCAACACCATCCCGCGCCCTTCAACCGCTCGGGCGGATCGGCGCAGGACCGGGAAGCGATCGTACCATGATTGCCGCGGGCCCGTGCCCTTGCTCGACAGAGGCGGGACGACGGTCGGCGGGGGCATTGTTCGTCGCGGCGCCCCGCATTCGGAGATAATCTCCGTCGTGCCGGAGTCCCATATGAACATCAAGCGCTCGTTCGCGGTCCTCGTGATCCTGTCGGTCCTCGGCGCCGTCGAGGTGTCGTCGTTCCAGAAGGTCCAGCCGTCCGGGCTCAGGGTCGTCGGCCTCTCCACCGAGTACGCCGTAAACCCGATCGGCATTGACGTCCGTGAGCCGCGCCTGAGCTGGCAGATAGCGGGGAACGCCCGCGGGCTCGTGCAGTCGGCCTACCAGGTGCAGGTGGCGCTGACGCAGTCTGCCTTGCACAGCGGCAAGGGCCTCGTCTGGGACTCGGGTGTGGTCAAGTCCGACGACTCGGTGAACATCGTCTACACCGGTCCCGCCCTGCAGACCGGTCAGCGGTACCTCTGGCACGCACGGATCTGGGATGGCGGCGGTACCGCTTCCGGTTGGAGCGAGGTCGCCTTCTGGGAAATGGGCCTGCTGCAGCCGACCGACTGGAAGGCGAGTTGGATCGAACCCGATCTGGTCGAAGACGACGCCACGTCGGGCCCATCACCGATGCTGCGGCGGGAATTTACTGTGACCGGAGACATCGAACGTGCCCGCGCTTACGTGACAAGCCACGGCCTCTACGAAATGACGATCAACGGGAAGCGCGTCGGCGATGCGGTCCTGGCGCCGGGATGGACGAGCTATAACAAGCGGTTGCAGTACCAGACCTACGAGGTCACGGAGTTATTGAAGAAGGGGACGAACGCGGTGGGCGTGACGCTCGGCAACGGCTGGTACCGAGGGGACCTCGCCTGGAGCAAGGAGCAGCCCAGGAACCTCTACGGCAAGCGCCTCGGCTTGCTCACGCAAATTGTCATCACGTACCGCGGCGGCCGGCAGGAAACGCTTGGCAGCGATGGCGCGTGGAAATCGTCGACCGGACCAATCCTGATGTCGGAGATCTACCACGGCGAAACCTACGACGCGCGTCTCGAAAAACCCGGCTGGTCGTCGCCGGGATTTGCCGACAGCGGGTGGTCGGGCGTGAAGGTGGTCGAACAACCCAAGGATCTGCTCGTCGCCCCGGCCGGGCCGCCGGTCCGACGGACGGGCGAGATCAAGGCCGTCCAGGTCCTCAAGACTCCCGCCGGTGACACCGTCGTCGACATGGGCCAGAACATGGTCGGCTGGGTCCGGTTGAAGGTTGACGGCCCGGCGGGCACCACGGTCACCCTGCGCCACGCCGAAGTGCTCGACAAGGCGGGCAACTTCTATACGGACAACCTCCGAAAGGCCAGGCAAACAGTTCGCTACACGCTCAAGGGCGGCGGCACCGAGACCTTCGAACCGCACTTCACCTTCCAGGGTTTCCGCTTCGTGGCGGTAGACGGCTACCCGGGCCAGCTGACCACGGACAGTCTGACGGGCATCGTCGTCCACTCGGACATGGCACCCGCGAGCACATTCGAGACGTCGAACCCGCTCATCAACCAACTCCAGCACAACATCCTGTGGGGGCAGAAGGGCAACTTCGTTGACGTGCCCACCGACTGCCCGCAGCGGGACGAGCGGCTCGGCTGGATGGGCGATGCGCAGGTGTTCTCGCGGACCGCGGCGTTCAACATGGACGTGGCCGGGTTCTTTACGAAATGGCTCCGCGACGTCGCGGCAGATCAACTGGAGACCGGCAGCGTGCCCCACGTCATCCCGGACGTGTTGAGCAAGCCCGGCCGGCCCGAGGCCGGGTCGGCGGCGTGGGCGGATGCGGCGGTCATCATCCCCTGGACGATGTACCTGAGCTACGGCGACCGGCGCGTGCTGGAAACCCAGTACCCGAGCATGGTGGCCTGGGTCGAGTACGTGAAGCGGCGGGCGGGCGATGACTACATCTGGAGCGAAGACTTCACGTTCGGCGACTGGCTCGCGTTCGCGAGCACGGCATCGGACTACCCCGGAGCCACCACGGGGAAGGACCTGATTGCCACCGCAATGTTCGCCCACTCGACCGACCTGCTGCAGCGCACGGCGCGGGTGCTGGGCAAGACGGAGGACGCGGCGAAATACAGCGCGCTGCTCGAGCACATCAAGACCGCGTTTCAGCGGGAGTTCGTGACGGCCACCGGGCGCGTCGGCGAGAACACGCAGACGGCCTATGCCGTGGCGCTGCAATTCGACCTGTTGCCTGAGTCGCTTCGCGCGGCGGCGGCTGGCCGGCTCGCGCAGGACGTGCGTCAGCGGAAGCACCTGACGACCGGGTTCGTCGGCACGCCGTACCTGTGCCATGTGTTGAGCCGGTACGGATACCTGGATGAGGCCTACCTGTTGCTCAATCGGGAGAAGTATCCGTCATGGCTCTACCCGGTGAAGCAGGGCGCCACGACGATCTGGGAGCGCTGGGACGGCCAGAAGCCGGACGGCACCTTCCAGGACACGGGGATGAACTCGTTCAATCACTACGCCTACGGCGCGATCGGCGAATGGATGTACCGCGTCATGGCCGGCATCGAGATCGATCCCGCGGCCCCGGGCTACAAACACACGTTCATTCAGCCCCGGCCTGGCGGCGGGTTCACCGAGGTCAGCGCGTCCCACGTCACGGCGTACGGCCGCGTGGCTTCTGCCTGGAAGATCGACGGAGCCGACTTCGAACTGGCCGTCGAGATTCCCGCCAATACCACCGCCACGATCCGTTTGCCAGGCGCACGGCTGGCGGATGTGACGGAAGGGGCCCGGCCGCTCGCGGCGGGAGACGGCATCACCGTCCGCCGCCAGGATGGCCCGGACGTCGTGCTGGACGCCGGATCCGGCAAGTACCGGTTTGTGTATCCGGTGGCGAAGCAGGGGGGAACCGGTCAACGGTGATCCGGGACCAGGTACCTCTCGAGATCCGACAGGCGAAGTTCGGTTAGCAGATTCCACCGGCGGGCGTCGCCGGATCTGTGGGCGCGCAACCAGGTCAGCCGCTTGTCTGTCAGATTACCCAGCCCGAACGCATCCTCTCGTGCGAGCCGTGAACGCTCGATGATCCGCTCGGTCTGCCCGAGGCGCCACGCCACATCTGTCGCACCGCGCAAGGCGGCAAACTTCCGGGCGAGCGTGACCACAAATCCGAGCCGGTTTTGACAGTCCACAAGCTTTGCGCGATCGACCAGCCACGGCCAACTGAGATTGGAATACTCAACGGCCACCCATGGAAGCGCCCGGGCAATCTCCGGCTGGAGGCGAAGCAGGCACAGTGCGAGCAGCAACACCTGCGCCGGATTGAGCCAACGCCGCGGCAGCGCGTGATTGAACCCGGGACAACCCAGACCGACGAGGTCGGCGGCGAGCAGGGCAGGACTGGTGTCGACCTTCTCGAGAAGGGGCATGGACAGCGGACCGAGGACGTAGACGCGTCCAAGGCGTTTGAAGAGCGGCGCTGTCAACGGCCGCCGTCCTGCCTCGAGCAGTGAGAGGTAGGGCTGCGACACGCCCAAAAGCGCCGCCGCCTGTGCCTGTGTCCAGCCCCTCTTCCGCCGCTCTCTGATGAGGTCTGTTCCCGAGAGCACGGTGTCTTCTTATCTCCATGACGATATTACAAGGTTTGTAATATCGGCGGAACAACAGTATGACCTGACCCAACGAACGGCTGTGCTATCCTCGCGCGCGTGACGAACGCCAGCACGTCGCGCCGCGTCTCGGCCTACTACTGGGCGCCCGTGCACGAGTTCCTATCGGCCGATCCGGATGCCGTCGTCGGCAGGCTGGTGTCATCAAGCGCTTTCGCGACGACCGATCAGTTGCAGGTCGACGCCTGGAAGGAAGAGATCGACGTCCTGCGGATGACGCTTGGGGGATTCTCCGGGACGATCTTCCTCGAGTTCGACGTTCCCAGGCTCGGCAGCCGGATCGACGCCGTGCTTGTCGAAGGTGCGGCCATCTTCCCCATCGAGTTCAAGTGCGGCGAACCGAAATACCTGCAAGGAGACTACGAGCAGGCCTGGGACTACGCACTCGACCTGAAGAACTTCCATCTCGCCAGCCACAACGCCACGATCTTTCCGATCCTCGTCGCAACGGAGGCAACCACCGGGGACTCTGAATGGAAGCTCGCGCACCCAGACGGGGCGAGGCCACCGCGGCGATGCCGTCCTGACAGCCTGCGCGACGCCATCGCCAGCGGCCTGAACTTCGTTCATGGAGCGGCGATCAACGGACTGGAATGGGGGACAGCACCCTACCATCCGACTCCCACCATCATTGAGGCCGCGCGGGCCCTTTACGCGCGTCACAGTGTCGAGGCAATCTCGCGCCATGACGCTGGAGCGAAGAACCTCACCGTAACGTCGAACGCCGTCGAGGAGATCATCGAAAGGGCCAAGGCCGACCGGCACAAGGCAATCGTGTTCGTGACCGGCGTGCCGGGTGCCGGGAAGACCCTCGTCGGGCTGAATGTCGCGACCAAGCGCCGCGAGATGGGAGAGGCGAGGGCGGTCTTCCTCTCCGGCAACGGTCCCCTGGTTGCGGTCCTACGTGAAGCCCTGATTCGCGACGAAATGCCGCGCCTTCCGAAGGGCACTCGCCGGGGCTCGGTCCTTCAGCGCGTCAAGCCGTTCATTCAGAACATCCACCACTTTCGGGACGACGGAGTCAGGGACCGGCACGCGCCGCCCTACGACCATGTGGTCATCTTCGACGAGGCGCAACGCGCCTGGGACTTGCGGAAAACCGCCGACTTCATGAAGAGGCGGAAGAAAGTCTCCGGCTTCAGCCAGTCAGAACCGGAGTTCCTGGTCTCCTACCTCGATCGTCATCGCGACTGGGCGGTGGTCGTCTGCCTGGTCGGCGGCGGACAGGAGATCCACTCGGGTGAAGCGGGCATTGGCGAATGGCTGAACGCGCTCGGGAACTCGTTCCCAAGGTGGAAGGTCCACGTGTCGCCGCACCTGTCGGACGCGGAGTACGCGGCGACGGCACCGCTCACCGTCTTGGCGAGGCAGGAGCGGACCAGCCTTGATGAGCGGCTGAATCTGGCGACGTCGATGCGGTCGTTTCGCTCGGAACGCGTGTCCGCGTTCGTGAAGGCCGTGCTGGACTGCGATGTCAACGAGGCACGGGACCTCTATCTGGAGGTCTCGCAGCGGTATCCGATCGCCCTCACGCGGGATCTCAGCCGCGCGAAGCAATGGCTTCGTGGGCATGCCCGCGGGTCCGAGCGGTACGGCCTGGTCGCGTCGTCGAAGGCATACAGGCTGAAGCCGCATGCCATCGACGTGCGAATCGACGTGAATCCGGTCCACTGGTTCCTCGAAGGAAAGGCGGACACTCGGTCGAGCTACTACCTCGAAGATGCGGCGACGGAATTCCAGATCCAGGGGCTGGAGTTGGATTGGATCGGCGTCACCTGGGACGCTGACCTACGACGAGCCACCGACGGGTGGCAGTTCCACGAGTTCCGCGGGAAGTCGTGGAACAAGGTGAGTAACGCGGGAACGCTCGGCAACCGGCAACGCTACCTCTTGAACGCTTACCGCGTTCTCCTCACGCGTGCGCGCCAGGGCATGGTGATTTTTGTGCCGTCAGGCGACGACGCTGACCCAACGCGGAATCCAGCGTTCTACGACCAGACATACGCCTATCTTGCTGGACTTGGGTTGGCTGAAACCTAGTCCCTCAGGCCTCCCGCCGCATACCCACCACGACCAGCAGCCAGGCGACGGCGAGGAACGCAAAGGCCACGAACGGCGGAATGAAGCACTCGGACAGGCCCATCAGCATCCGACCGATGCCGTCGGCGGTCCATTCCTTCGTGGCAGCCGCGCCCTGAAGCACGGTGGCCAGCCCGACGGACGAACTGCAGATCGCGGCAAAGATGGCGGCCAGCGAGAGCGGCCGCATCAGCATGAGTGTCCGTTCGGTGGGCCGGATGGCGTACGCAATCGCCGTTCCGAGCACGCCCACGCCGCCGACCAGGATCACGAAGCCCATCAAGTAGATGCCGATCATGGTTCACCTCCCGGGTGTCTAATAGGTACAACGCTCCTGGCGTCTTGGCGTGACGCGTGTCACGCCGGAGGCGGTCAGGCGTTGGTACACATATGGACCCGGAAACCGAAGCGGGCTTGGTGGCCAGACTCCGCGCCGGAGAACAGGATGCCTTCGACGCGGCGTACGACGAACACCACGCGCGGCTCTTCACGTTCCTGGCCCGACTGAGCCGCAGCCGGGATGTGGCCGACGACCTGGTAGAAGAAACCTGGTTACGACTGATCGCTCACGCGGGCCGGCTGCGGCCGGATACCCGCCTCGGTCCGTGGCTCTTCGCCGTTGCCCGCAACCTCTTCTACAGCTACTGCCGATCCCGCGCGATTGACGACGCGAGCATGACAAGCCTGATCGGTCTCTGGCCGATGGGCCTTCGGCAGCCCTCGCCATTCGAACAGACGGCCAGCCGCGAACTGGAGCGTCGCGTCGAACAGGCCCTGTCACAGTTGCCGACGCCGTACCGTGAGGCGTTGCTGCTGGTGGGGGTCAACGGCTTTACGCCCACCGAAGCCGCCGCGGTGTGCGGACTTCGCGCGGAGGCGTTTCGGCAACGGCTATCGCGGGCGCGCACCATGCTGGACCGCAAGCTCGAGACGACCGCCGCGAACCCGGCCGGCCAGTTGGGTGAGGTGACGACATGATGTTGGATGAACACGCCCATCACGGCATCGACGCGACGCTGGCTGTGCTGTCGGAGCACGACCCCGGGCCCGTTCGCGTTGCGCAGACGCGGACCCGCTGTCACGCAGCGCTGAGGAAGGAAGCAGCTCGAACGCAACGGGCGGGCGGCGGATCGCGGCAGGGCTGGACTCGCGTCCTCGAGCCAGCCCTCGTCGGCAGCCTCAGCATCATCTACCTGTTCGAGGTGCTCAGCCGGGCCCTCCAGCTCTACCGATTCTGATTCGGATTCACGGCGTGGCCCACCTGTCCAGGCGCACGCCTTCGAGCGCCTCCGCGAACCACGGGTCCGGGTGATCGAGCCGCCGACTCCCCATTCCGGGGAGTAGTATGGTACCCGGCGGCGGCGAGACCTGCGCGTGGGGCCGACCGCCGGCCGAATCATGCCGATCCGGAAGAAGGGGACACCGATGAGGGACTTCACGACCACCGTCATGCGCTACGCGTTTGCGAAGAGCCTCTACACGGGGCAGGAGATTGCGAAGTTCGTTGGCTTTGGCGACGAATACGTGAACCCCAAGAACCCGCCGGCACCAGGGCCGGACGGCGAGGACCCCTCCACGCTCTCCGGGCAGCTCTACAGGGACACGAAGCGGACGGTCGAGAAATTCGGCGATCCCGCGGCGGTGGTGTTCATCGCGGGCGACGAGTACCAGACCAAGGCCGTGGACATGATGTTCGACGTGCTGACGCTCAAGGCGCTCAGCCCGGGCTACTGGTGGACGCTGTCGGACCGCGTCCTGACGCAGACCAAGCTGGCGGCGGCGGCCACGCAGGACTCGATCCACCTGCAGCAGGCCAAGAACACGCGCTACGTCTTCACGCTCGTCCGGAACAACCCGGAGAAGATCGGCATCCCGAAGACCGGCGAGTTCGATTTGGCCACCTACATGGCCAAGGCGTACGGAATCGGGGACTTCGAGAACATCTGGTCGGTGGAAGGGCTCGGCCACGTCTACACGCAGCGCATCTGGAAGCTGAAGTGGGATTGCAGCCTGGACGCCGAAGGCATCCTGACGGAAGGCCAGGCGGCCCATATGCCCGACAAGTCGCAGACGATGATGCACGCCGGGCTGGGTCTCGGGTTCGCCGAATCGCTGCTGAAACAGCTGACGCCGGAAAGCTCCACGCAGGATACCGAGCGCGTCCTGAAGGCGTTCATCAAGCTCTGCGAGAACAACTCCAAGCCGGGGTACACGGGTTGCGCGCTTGAATCGCTGGGACTGGTGACGCGCTGCTTCAACTTCCCGATGGTGGACCACGTGCAGAAAGTGCTGGCCGACGTCGACGAAATGGCGTGGGAGTTCTTCTACCGCGGCGCCGGGCGCGCGCTCTACTTCTCGCCCGGGCACATGGTGCAGCCGCTCTACTCGCCGTGGATCGCGGCGGAGGAAGAAGCGCCGAACGATCGCGCGCTCAACATCCTCAAGGCCGGCATCTCCTGGCCGACCAACATCGTCAACATGAAGACGCCGGCAATCTTCGAAGACTTGATCCGGCGGCGCGGCGCGGACGAGCTCGACGCGGGTACCATCAAGCACGGGGTCGGCGCGTCCACGACGATGGCGATGGACATCACGCCGAACCACCCGCTGGTGAAGGAGTACCTCGAGTACGAACCGAAGAGCACGGATCCCAAGGTCAGGGACCTGTGGAAGAAGATCGTGCACGACACGGTCTACAAGGCGGTGAACCGCTACCAGCCCGTGCTCAGGGCGCACAACATGATGGACCAGGTGTTCCGCTTCCAGGATCTGGACGCGCTGGTGGATCGCCTCGACCCGCCAACCAGAGACTAGACCGACATCAGGGGGCGTCGTCTCCGCCGGGTGACGACGTCCCTCCAACCACGGCGTCCTTCGCCACCCCTATCGTTGACTGCGCCAGCGGATGATGGCCCCGGTGTGCCCCGGGTAGTGGCCGTAGGTGTCGAGCTTCAGGCGGTGCCGGAATCGCGACCCGCTGGCCAGGAGATCCTCATCGGTCCGCGCGATGAACCGGATGAGCCGCTGGTGCACCGCCGCCTGCTGCTCGAAGACCTCGTCGAGCGACAGACCCTGTCGCT
>Ga0334722_10000386_pt1 | contig 66492 bp, 71 predicted proteins | sample C3_bottom_MG_FD_207210 | JGI IMG/M metagenome (GOLD analysis project Ga0334722, IMG submission 207210) | Sediment microbial communities from Yellowstone Lake, YNP, Wyoming, USA - C3_bottom | ecosystem: Environmental > Aquatic > Freshwater > Lake > Sediment | place: USA: Wyoming | collected... | reverse complement strand
TGGCAGGAAATTGCAGAACATGAAAAGCTGGCTCAACAACAATAAGCAATGGCACGGCCCGGTTGCGGCGAAGGATTGCAGCGCCTGCCACGAGCCGCATGGAGGCGACCATTTTCGCCTGCTGAAAGCCGATTACCCGCAGGAGTTCTACGCCAACTACGACCCGCGATCCTATGAACTGTGCTTTTCCTGCCACCAGGAGGCGGCGTTCTCCACCGCGCAGTCCACGACGCTCACCAGTTTCCGCAACGGCGCGACGAACCTGCATTTCCTGCACCTGCAGCAGTCCGGCCGCGGTCGTACCTGCCGCGCCTGCCACGAGGTGCATGCCTCCAAGCAGGAGAATCACATCCGCGAGGGGGTGCCCTATGGTTCAGGCGGCTGGATGCTGAAATTGAACTACAAGAAGACAGCGAATGGAGGCTCGTGCGAGAAGACCTGCCATCAGGAAAAGACCTATTCCAATCGCCCAGCGCGTTAGCGTGGCGGGTACGCGCGTGAGCTGTATCGCCGACTCGGCCGTGCAGGCTGCAGGCATGAGCCGGCTGACGGTCGTGATTGCGCTGCTCGCCTGCCAGTTCGGCTTTCATCCGGCGAGCGCGGCCCACGCGGCCATCGGCACGCCGATTCCCAATATGGAAATGCCTGCTGCGGAAGGCGGAAAGGCGCAGGCCTTGCAGCCGGTCGAGGCGAATGTGCTCGTATTCTTTCGTCCCAATCAGGAGCGCTCGCTCGGTGCGCTAAAGGAACTCGCGCAATGTCAGAAGGCGTTCGCTGGGAAGTCGGTGCGCTGGGCTGCCGTCGTCTCCGCCTCGGTCGCGGCGCAAACCGCCGCGGCCATGGTGCGCGACTCCGGCTTCGCGGCGCCGGTATTGATTGACAGCGGGGACGCGCTATACAGCAGCCTCGGCCTCGCGCTGCACCCGGTGGTCGTCATCGTCGACAGGGACAGCAAGGTGGCGGCTTTCGAGCCCTTCCACGCCGTGAACTATTGCCCGGTCGTGAGCGCCCACCTGCGACACGTGCTGCACGAGATCTCCGCTGAAGAATTGCGTAAAGCGCTCAACCCACCCAGGGCGAACGAAGGCGGAAACGGACAAGTCGCCCAACGCTATCGCGCCTTCGCCGAGGCCTTGTTCAAATCCGGAAATCTGGAAAAAGCGCTGGAGAATGCGCGCAAGAGCGTGGAGCGCGATCCTGCGCTTGCCGCCGGCCATGCGCTGATCGGCGAAATTCTGCGTGCGCAGGGCAATTGCGCCGATGCGCTCCCCGCCTACGAGCAGGCGCTCGCGTTGGATGCTGGCAGTGCGTCCGCCAAGGAAGGCCGCGAGCGCTGCAAGCCTGCGCGCTGAAGCGCGCAGGCACAGATCACGGTGTCCTGAAATCGGGACACGCATCGATCGCGTTTCCTCGCTCGTAAAAGTAAGCGCCGGTAGCAGCCGGCCCGCGCGGCGGCAATCACAACGGATCTTCAAACCACAAAGACAAAAGTATTGTTTTAAATGCTTATTGTCGTCGACGCCTCAAACGATCGAATTCGATCCATCCGTATGCACGCCGCTGGCATAGCTTGTGCTTAGCAATATACGGCGAGTTAGTAAGTGAGTGGATTTTTTCAACCATAACGAAGGAACACAAAATGCAATCTAAAGATAGACATCTGACATGGGCCTGGCTGGTGGCTGCAATACTCTTCTTTGCTTTTGGCACGCAATCGGCGCTGGCGGCGGTCGGAACCATCGTTGGATCGAAGCACGACTTTTCCGCCAGCGGACCTAACGCGTCCTACAAAGGCACGGGCAACCAGGTTTGCGTCTACTGCCATGCGCCCCACGCGTCGACCACCGCTACGCCCCTGTGGAACCACGCCTCGACGGCGGCAACCTTCAGCCTGTACGCCAGCCCCACATTGAATGCCACGATGGCGCAACCGGGCGGCGTGTCCAAGCTCTGCCTGTCCTGTCATGACGGCACCGTCGCGGTGGACAGCTTTGGCGGCGCCACGGGGACTAAATCGGTCACTGGATCAACCCTGCTCGGTATCGACCTCAGCAACGATCATCCAATTGGGTTTACTTATGACGCCGCACTGGTCACTTTAGACCCCGGTCTCAAAGCAATTACCAGCGCAGCGACAATTGGCACGGGCAATACCGGCACCATCGACTCGAAGATGCTGTTCGCCGGCAAGATGGAATGCGCTTCCTGCCACGACGTGCACAACAGCACCGCCGGTACCGCAGTGGAAGCCAAGCTGCTGAAAATCACCACAGCCGGCAGCGCACTATGCACCACCTGCCACATCAAGTAGGCAGCACGCAACGCGTTTGAACCCGGAACGAGGAGCTTGAGCGCGGACCGCGCCCAGGCTGTTCGTCCGGGCAGGTGGCAAAACCCTCTGTTGAGGGAAGCCGGCAAGGCGCTTCTATGGCGCTGCCGACCCCTGCAACAGAGGGTTTATTTCGCCTATCTGGCAATATCCATGCGTCAAATTTTGTCTCAATCGCCATCCAAATGAATCTGCCCAGACCCCTCTCCACGCCTACCCGATTGCGTTTTGCCGGAGCGCTCCTGGGCGCGCTCGTCCTGCTTACCGGCTGCGTGACGACACCGTCCAAAGCGCCCGTCGCCGCGAAACAGGAGGCGGTGTTCTACCCGCGTCCGCCGGACGCACCGCGCATCCAGCATCTGGCGACCTACGCCAGCGCGCGCGATCTGGAGTCCGACAAATCGAGCGGCGGCCTCAAGGACTTCCTGCTCGGCGAAGAAAAGCAGGACGAAGCGCTGGTGCGCCCGTATGGAGTGGCGATGTCCGACGGCAAGATCTACGTCGCCGACAGCCGCGCGCCTGGATTGGCGATCTTCGATCTCAAGGCGAGAAAGTTTTCACTCATGTCAGGCGCGGGCAGCGGGCGCATGCAGCGGCCGATCAACGTATCCATAGATGCAGACGGCACCAAGTACGTGACGGACACCGCGCGCAACCAGGTCCTGGTCTACGATCGCGGCGACAACTTCGTTGCCGCGTACGGCGACAAGGGCGAGTTCAAACCGGTCGATATCGCAATCGCCGGCGAGCGGCTGTATGTTGTCGATATCGAGCACCACGAGGTGCAGGTGCGGGACAAGCGCTCTGGAAAACTGCAGTTCAAGTTTGGCAGATCCGGCAACGATGAGGCCCAATGGCTGCATCAGCCGACCAATCTGGCCATCGGCCGCAATGGCGACATCTACGTCGTCGAAACCGGCAATTTCCGCGTCGCACGCTTTACTCCCGATGGCAAGTTCGTGCGCCACTACGGCGAAGCCGGCCAGGCCCCGGGGCAATTCGCGCGGCCCAAGGGAATTGCCATCGATCGTGCGGGGCGCCTGTACGTCGGCGACGCGGCTTTCCAGAACGTGCAACTGTTCGACCCTGACGGGCGCATGCTCATGGCGTTTGGGCAGCCGGGCGACGATTCTCCCGGGCTCAACCTGCCTGCGGGGATGGCGATCGACTATGACAATGTCGCGCTGTTCCGCAAGCTCGCCGACCCGAAGTTCGCGATCGAACACCTGATTCTCGTGGTGAGCCAGTTCGGACCCAACCAGGTCGATGTATTCGGCTTCGGAAAGATGAACGGTGCCGAATATCCGTCGGAAGAAGAACGCGAATTCAAATCACCGGCCCGATGACGGCGCGTGCCAACTGAGCTGCGAAAGCGCCGCGCAACATGGGGCGAAACAGCGGATGAAGCCGGACGCGTACCCGATGGCAGGCCCGCTGAGGGCCGAAATGCTGCTGGATCGCGTATCCGCTTCGGGGCAATTCGGCTTGCTGCGAGCGTGGTCATCGGCTTCAGCCTGGCGCCGTGTGCCGGCCCTTGCTGGGCCCAGGCCAGCGCGCCCTTGCGACTCAAAAGTACACAGGAAATTGCGCCCTTCCGCGTCACAGGTTTCGACGGTTACATGGTGACGCGCTATTTGAGCGACGAAAGCCGCACCTCCGGACAGGCGGGCAGCAGCGGATCGCGTGCCCGGCAGTCGAACATGAGCGAGGAAGTATTCCTCATGACGCACAGCTACGTCTACCATCCGACCCTGCTCACGCTCGATCTGGGCGGTGGCCCGCTGGTGGACAAAAGCAGCTTCAACAGCGACGGGGTGGTGACGAATTCAAAGCGGCAAATGTTCAACCTCAGCGGGCGGGCGACGGTCCTGCGCGACAAGCCCTATACCGGAGCCCTGTTCTACGATCGCCGCAACCAGACCCAGAGCATGGGCCCGGCGCAGGTATTGCTCACCGAAAACACCAGGTACGGTTTCAACGCCTCGCTGCGCAGTCCGTTTACGTCGATACCGACGCATCTGGAGTTCACCCGCTCAGAAAATCAGGGCACAGGTGTCGAGCAGGTGATCGAGGATAATATCGACCAGTTGCGCCTCAAGATGGATGCCAACGTAGGCCGGTGGGGCACTTCGACATTCCAGTACCTGGGCACGCGCCAGGATTCAGTCAGCGGCAGCACCGGCCTGCCGATCCAGGCGAGCCATTCCACCAATGACGGCGTGAACTTGGATACGCGACTGAAATTCGGTGCCAGAAAGGAATACGACCTCAGCAACACAGTAACGCTCAACACCAACAGATACACCGCCGGCCAGGGCACGCTCGCGCAGTTGCAGGACTTTCGTTTCGGGCTGGACCTGCGCGGCCGCCACTCGGAAGCGCTGCAGACCTACGGTCGCTACGGGTTCAATTCGAACAAGCAGGGCGTTCAGGACATGACCCTGAATTCGGCCAGCGCCGGACTCAGCTATCACCTGACTCCGGAACTGTCTGGCGCACTCTCGGCGCGCGGCGAAAACAATCAAATTAGCCAGCTTAGCTCCACCTTGTATGGGATGGACGGGTCCGCCCAATACCGGCGGGCGCTGCCTCTGGGTGAGATCACGGCGGGCTACAACTTCGCCTACAGCCAGCGCGACCAGCAGGCGACGGCACAACATGCCCTGGTGATAGGCGAACGTGTGACTCTGGCCGGCACTACCGCGGCCCCGCTCCTGCAGGAGCAGATCGCGATCCTTACCGTAGTCGTCAGCAATCTGACCCGCAGCCAGATTTTTGTCGAAGGCAGGGACTATGTCCTGTCCGCCATCGGCCTCCGGCTGCGCATCCAGCGGGTGATAGGCGGGAATATCCTCGACGGGCAGGAAGTTCTGACGGACTATGCCTACGCCAGCGGCGGCACTTATGCGCTGAGTCAACTCGACAATACGGTCAATCTGAGTTGGGCGTTCAAGAGCTACCTCGGTTTGTTCGTGCGTCATCTGGATTCGACGCCGACACTCAACTCCGGTTCCCCGACTTCGCCGCTCAATCCGGCCAAGAGCACGCTCTACGGCTCGCGCGCCGAGCTCCCGCTATCGCTGCTGTCGCAGGAATTCTTGATCGGCGGCCGCGCCGAACGCGAAATCCGGAGCGAAGTCATTTCGCCCTACAGGCGCTCGAATCTCGACGCCTATGCCCAGGTGGAATTGCCCCTGGTCAGAAGCGGCAACATCCGCGTCGGCGCGCGGCGCATGCAGGTGGACTACGACTACAACCCGCTGCAGGGCGTGAACCTTAGAGCCTACGACCTGCGCCTGTGGTCGCGCGTCGGCTGGGGCATAGACCTCTCCGCCGAAGCGAGCCGCGAGCGCGATACCGGCAGCCCGGAGGCCCGAGAACGCTCGTTGCTAACGGCCAAAGCGCAATGGCGCAGGCGCAAGCTCTCGCTGAGCTTCGACCTGAGCCGCGTGCGCGATGCCCAGGGCGCCGCCGAAAGAACGCGCACCTATGGCCAGATCATGTTGCGGCGGGATTTCTGATCATGGCGCGCACGCGGCCCCTTGTCCTGGGACTGCTGTTCGCGCTAATTGCCGTGGGTGCGTGTGCGCCGACCGCGGTCAAGCCAGGGCGACAGTTGCCACTGGTCTGGCCGGACGAAATCGGCGCGCCGCCGCGCGTCGCCTATGTCAGGCAATTCTCCAGGCCGGACGATTTCGGCATCAGCAAGGGATTGTTTCAACGCCTGGGCGAACTGATCTTCGGTGGCAGCGAAGCGCGCCTGATCCGACCCATGGCGGTCGTCGCGACCAACGGCGTGGTGTTTGTGGCCGACCCGGGCGCGAACGGTGTGCACCGCTTCGACCAGACGGCGGCACGCTACGATCTGATCATCGCCGAAGGCGGTCATTCCCTGCCCTCGCCGGTGGGGCTCGCCCTGGGAAGCGAAGGCGAGGTGTACGTCGCCGATTCCGACCTCGCCCAGGTGCTGATGATTCGGCCCGGGGCCAAGGCGGCGACGCCGCTCGCACTGCCGCAGATGGCGCAACCCACGGGCATCGCGTTCGACAGGAGCAGCGGCAATCTCTATGTGGTCGACACCGGTGCGCATCGCGTCAACGTGTTCAGGCGCGACGGCGCGCCCGCCTTTGCTTTCGGCGGGCGCGGCGATGCGCAGGGCGAGTTCAACTACCCGACGCTGCTCTGGCTCGACCCCGCGGGGCGCTTGTACGTCACGGACTCGCTCAACTTTCGCATCCAGACGTTCGACCTCCAGGGCAGATACCTGAGCGGGTTCGGGCAGGTGGGGGATGCTTCGGGCGACAACGTACGCCCGAAGAGCGTCGCCACCGACAGCCACGGACACGTCTACGTCGTCGACGCGCTGCACAATGCGCTGCAGATCTTCGATGCGCGGGGCCGATACCTTCTCTCGATAGGTAGTTTAGGTGACGATCGCGGCGAGTTCTGGCTACCCGCGGGAATCTTCATCGGCGACAACGACACCATCTACATCGCCGACTCGTACAACCAGCGTATCCAGGTATTGCGCTATATCGGAGGTCCGACGTGATCAAGCACCAGTCCGCGGCGCTTGTTGCCGCGGGGATGGCGGCCGTGCTCCTTGGGGCAGCTTCGCCCGCGCAGGCCGAGAGCATCACCGCCAGCAAGCACAATCTGTCCGCCACCGGTAGCGGGACAATCAAGGCCACGACAGAGGCCCAGATCTGCGTCTTCTGCCATGTGCCGCATAACGCAAAGACTACGGGTCCGCTGTGGAACCGCGACCAAGCCGCCGGTCCCTATACCCCTTACAACAGCACGACGCGAAAAATCACCGCGCCCGGGGCGCCCACTGGCGCATCGCTCCTGTGCCTGAGCTGTCACGATGGCACGATCGCGCTGGGCAAAATCAGCAGCCGCAGCACCCACATCGCCATGACGGGCGGCGTGACCACCATGCCGGCCGGAGCGACGCACTTGGGAACCGACCTCTCCGATGATCATCCGGTTTCGTTCCTGTACTCGAGCACGCTTGCCAACACGGAACTGCGCACCCCGATCGCGCCGGTGAAGCTCGACGCGAGCGGGCAGCTGCAATGCACCGCCTGCCACAGTCCGCACGACAATGCCAACGGCAAGTTCCTGCTGGTCAACAACATCCAGTCCGCGCTGTGCCGGAACTGCCACAACAAGACCTACTGGGCCGCCAGCGATCACGCGACATCGACCAAGACCTGGACTGGTGCCGGCGCCAATCCCTGGCCGCACACCACCTATGCTCCGCAAAACGTCGCCAACAACGCCTGCGAGAGCTGCCACCGACCGCACACCGCGCCGGGAAAGGCGCGCCTGCTCAACATCGGAACGACCGAAGAAGCCAGCTGCCTCGTATGCCACAGCGGCACGGTGGCGACGTCGACCAAGAATATCCAGACCGAACTCAGCAAGGTGTCCCATCACGGCGTCGCCTCCTACCTCAACGTGCACGATGCGGCCGAAGCCAACCTGATGGGAGCTGCACACGTGGAATGTCCCGATTGTCACAACCCGCACTCGGCCAACTCGACCGCCGGCTCGGCACCGGGCACCTCGCCGATTACGCTTGCGGGTTCGCTCAGCAATGTGCGCGGCATCAGCATCGGCGGCACCGAGCTCAGTCCGGTCACGGCCGAGTACCAGATCTGCTTCCGCTGCCACGGCGACAGCACGAGCAGGACCCCGGCGGCGCGCACTCCGCGCGTGATTGTGCAGACCAACACGCGGCTGGAATTCCAGACCGGCAATCCGTCCTACCATCCGATCGCTGGCGTGGGAAGAAGTGCGGCCGCCTACGTCCCCAGCCTGGTTTCGCCATGGACAGCGACGGATCAGATGAATTGCACCGACTGCCACAACAATAACGCCGGGCCCAATGCCGCGGGCACCGGCCCCAACGGCCCGCACGGCTCGACCAATCCGCTGCTGCTGGAGCGTGCGTACACGATAGCCGACAATACTACGGAGAGTGCCGCTGCCTATGCGCTGTGTTACAAATGTCACAATCGAACCAACATCCTTTCCAATGCCACGAACAGCTTCAGGGAGCACAACAAACATATCGTGAGCGAGCGCACGCCATGCAACGTATGCCATGACCCGCACGGCATCAGTTCCACGCAGGGAACCGCCGCCAACAATGCAAGGCTGATCAACTTCGATACCTCGATTGTCGGGTTGAGCGGGGGCGTTCGGCGCTGGACCCAAACAAGTCCGGGCAGAGGAAGCTGCACCTTGACTTGTCATGGGGCGAACCACAGCAATTGGACTTACTAGGCGAGGCAAAAGTAAGGAATTCTGCGCGGACAAGGGATGCATGCAGAATCCGCGGACAAACGCGGGATCACCGCTTGGAGAAACGGGATGAAGACTGTACAACCGCTGCTGACGCTGATGACATCCGCAGTCGTTCTTGCTTTTGTATGCACGCTGCCGGCGCTGGCCCAGGACAATCCCTGCCTCAAATGCCACGCCGCGCTGACAGGAAAGAGGGTGGTGCACGCGGCAGTACATATGATCTGCGCCAGTTGCCATGCCGATGTCGACGCGAGTGCAACGCCGCACAAGTACAAGGGCAAGAACACGAAGGGACTCTCGGCCGAGGGCGCCGCGCTATGCGCCAATTGCCACGACAAGAAGCTGTTCGAAGGAAAGGTCGTGCACGGCCCGGTCGCGGCCGGAATGTGCCTGGGTTGCCACAATCCGCATACCTCGGACAACCAGGGACTGTTGAAAATGGAGCCGGCGGCGCTCTGCCTGGACTGCCATCCGGACATCAAGAAAGGACCGCATGTCATCGCCGGATTTACGCGCAGCGGTCATCCACTGGGCAACGAAAAGAAAGAAGCGCAGGATCCGCTTCGACTGGGAAAGAAATTCTACTGCGCCAGTTGCCATGAACCGCACCGGTCGGAGCGCCCCAAGCTGAACCGTTTCGGCAAAGGCATGGAATCCTGCCAGAAATGCCACAAGATGTGATCTGCGCTTCTTGACTGAGTGCAACCCCCATGCTTAAATCGGTAGCCGTCAAATCCACCACCGTACCTCATGCTGTTTCCGATTTTGGGATCGATTTCGTGCACGCCAACCGAAATCTCGATTTCCAGCCCCCGAAACAAACGACTTTGCAACGAGGGATTGCGGTGGGGCGGTGACATATCGGACTCAGCACCTGCGTCCGCTCACAAGTTGAATCGAGCTGAATTTGATGATGCGTTTTCTAGCTGCAATGGGGACCGTAGCGAGCCTGGCGACCTTGGCGGCTTTTGTCGTTGCCGCCCCCGCGCAGGAAAGCACGTTAAGAAGACCAACCGAGGAGAGCCGCAAGGTTGCGCTCCAAGTGTCGCAGCAACTGAGGACCGAGTTGATCCGGGAAATGCAATTGAGCGGCCCGGTGCGCTCGCTCTTGGTGTGCAAGTACACTTGCCCGGAGATCCTTTCCTCGCAGTCGCGCAAAACCGGCTGGAGGGTTGCGGCGGTAAGCCTGAGGCCGCGCAATTCGGCGCTGGGTATGCCCGACGCATGGGAGCAGAAAGTGCTCGCCGATTTCGACCGCCGCGCAGCCAAAGGTGAAAATGCTGACGCCCTCGAAATCGCCGAGGTCGTGGACGAGCCGCAAGCCAGGTATTTCCGCTATGCAAGGGCGATGATGGTGGAGCCCCTTTGCCTGCCCTGCCATAGTTCGCGCGACAAGCTGCCGGACGCGGTGAAGGCGCAGTTGGCCATCGACTATCCGTTTGACAAGGCAGTGGGATTCAGCGTGGGCCAGGTGTACGGCATCGTCTCGATCAAACGGGATTTTTGATTGCCAGCGGCGCGCCACGCCAGCGCAACACACGGATGCAGATGACGATATTTCGGCAGGATCCGGCCCTGCCTAGGTCCCCGGTGAGGCTCACGCTGCGTGCGAAGGGCGTTCTCGCTTTTATGGTGCTGGTGACTTACGTAGGAACAGTCGGACTCATCCAGTCACAACAGCGTTCAAAACTCTTTAGTTATGCCGTGGAATTGGAGCGAGTCTATGCGGAGGAGGGCGCTCTGGCGAAAGCGAGCTATGCCGTGTCGCAATCGATGCTCAGGTTGCAGGCAGGCGTCTTCTCCTCCGACTTGACTCCGGCGTTTGAGGAGCAGGTTGCGCTCGATGTGGAATTGGTCCAGGCGGGTCTGTTGGGGCTGCTGGAGTTCTATCCGCGACTCGCTGAGGATATCGATCGCCTGAACCGGAACGTAACCAGGCTGCGGGCGGAGCCCTCCCGCAGCAGCATGATCTGGCTGCGAGACCACGGGCGGGACCTGAACGAGCACCTGGACCAAGTGACGCGGCAGGTGCGCGAGCGCAGGAGCGCGCTGTGGGACCGGTACCGCGAAGTGTTCGACACCATGTCGGTGATTTCGGTGATCACAGACATCCTCCTCGCAGTGTTATTCGGCGCAGTGCTGACACTGTTCCTGACGCGGCTGGCCGGGGATATCCGCAGGCTCGCCGCGCGCGCTTTGGACGTTGTATCCGGCTATCGCGGACCTCCGGTGAAGGTCTCGCGTCATGATGAAGTAGGCGATCTGATGCAGGCGGTGAATCGCATGCAATTGGAATTGCGCCAATGGGAACAGCAGCTGGAGATCGCGCGCGAACAACGCTTTCACAAGGAAAAGATGGCGGCGATCGGATCCCTGGCAGCGGCCGTCGCGCACGAAATCAACAATCCGATCGCAGCGATTGCGGGAATCGCCCGGTCCATGAAGGCTGCCGGCCGGCCCGCGGTCAGCTCCGCGGACTCCGACCCGTCAGAACTGATTCTCGCTCAGACCAGGCGCATCGGCACCATTTCGCGCCAGATCGCCGAGCTCACGGCTCCGCGCTCGCCTGAGCGAAAGCTGCTCGATCTGAACACGCTGGTGCGCAATACCTGCCGTTTTATCTGCTACGACAAGCGCTTTCGCAGCATTGAACTGACGCTTGATCTCGATTCCCAAATTCCCGCGATCAAGGCAGTCGCTGATCATCTGACGCAAGTGCTGATGAACTTGTTGATCAACGCGGCCGATGCGCTGGAGGACGTTTCTGCGCGCAAGCCGACGATATGGGTATCCACGCAGTGGGCAGAAAGCGAAGTGATTATGACCGTGAAGGACAACGGCAAGGGCATGGAGAGTGCCGTGCTCGCGCGTGCGTTCGAGGAATCCTATACGACCAAACCGCCGGACAAAGGCCGCGGCCTCGGTCTGTTCTTGTGCAAATCGCTGATCGAAGGCAACGGCGACCGCATCGAGCTGGAATCGACGCCCGGCGTCGGCACTACGGCGCGAATCTGTCTCAAACTGAAGCAGAATAGCGGAGTCTGACCGCCCATGCCATCTCTGCACGTACTTGTCGTCGACGATGAACCGGCGCTGCGCGAGATTCTTGCTGACGTAGTGCGCCAAGCCGGCTTTTCCGTGGATCAAGCCTCCGGGGTAGCCGAAGCTACGGCCAAGCTCGCACGCGGGGACATCGATGTGGCGCTGTGCGACATCAAGATGCCCGACGGCAACGGTATCGATCTGGTGCGCGACAGCCTAGCCGCCGGAATCGAAACGACGTTTATCATGGTTACTGGATTCGCATCGCTTGAGACCGCCGTAGAAGCGCTGCGGGCAGGGGCTTCGGACTATATCACCAAGCCGGTGCAGGACGAAGAGGTGCTGCACCGATTGTCGCAAATCGACGCGCTGCGCGGTTTGCGAGAGGAAATCAAGGTCTTGCGCAAGGCGGTGGACGACGCCGCGCCCAAGCTATACCGCTTCAGCTCGCCAGGGATGCTCGAAGTGGAACGGCTGGTGGGCAAAGTCGCGCCGACCGACAGCACCGTCTTGATCACCGGAGAAAGCGGCACCGGCAAGGGCGTGGTGGCGCGTCTGATTCACGATCAGAGCCAGAGGCGCACCGGACCGTTTCTCCAGGTCAACTGCAGCGCAGTGCCCGAACACCTGCTGGAAAGCACGTTCTTCGGCCACACCAAAGGCGCGTTTACGGGCGCCGATCGCGCCCGCAAAGGTCTGTTCCAGCAGGCTGACGGCGGCACGCTCTTTCTCGATGAGATCGGCGAATTACCCTTGCACATGCAGACCAAATTGCTGCATATGGTCGAGGACAAGGAGGTAACGCCGCTTGGAAGCGACCAGGTGCGCCAGGTGGATACCCGGATCATCGCGGCAACCAATGCCAATCTTGCGGCGTGGGTGCGTGAAAATAAATTTCGCAAGGATCTGTATTTCCGGCTGAGCATGTTCCAGATTCAGATGCCGCCGTTGCGAGAGCGTCAGGCTGACATTCCCGGACTGGCGCGCTTTCTGCTGCGCAACCTGCGCCCGGGCGCGAGCGGAACGGGCGCGATGGAGATCGATCCTTTGGCCGAGGAAATTCTGCTCGGTTACAATTGGCCGGGTAACGTGCGCGAACTGGACAATGTGATCAATCGGGCGTGCATCCTTGCCGAGGACAACCGCATTTCGGTTGCCGATCTGCCTGCGGCGATTATCGAGTCGATCTCGCAACAAACATCGGCCGGCACAGCGATAGGCTCAGGCGGCCTTCTGCGCGATCAGGTGCGAAAAGTGGAACGCGAGATCGTGCAGCGCGCGATCGAAGATGCTGGCGGCGACCGCAGTCTGGCCGCGCGAAGGCTGGGAATCGGCCGGTCGAGCCTGTATCGCAAGTTGGAGGAATCGCAGCCTGGCGAGCTAAGCGGCGACGATGCCGCTGCGGCGGATCAAGAGTAGGTTATATCAGCACGGGCGTGGCAACATGCGCGGACTCCCGGCCGATCAAGGGTGTCGAGTTATAATATGCGCTTCTGGCAACTGTATTTTGCGCCGCGTAAACGCTGGCGATAGGAAACGCAATTCAGCATGTTGGTAACATTGAAATTCTGGCTGTTTGTCTTGTTCGCACTCGCCGCCTGCGAATCGCTGGCTGGTAGCTCCAGCAGTAGCGTCATTCCGGGCGCCAGAGCGATTTCGGGAACGATCTCCGAATGGCCGGTGCCAACACCAAGGCATGTGCGTGACCCGGCCATCGGACCCGACGGTAGTGTCTATTTTGCAGTGCGGGCGGGTGACAAGATTGCCCGCTTCAACCCGAAGTCGAAGCGCTTCCAAGAATGGGACGTTCCCGCCGGCATGCAGCCGCGGGGCGTGGTGGTCGCGCGCGACGGAATCGTGTTTTTCGGCGGTGCCGGCAACGGCGCCATCGGCGAACTCAACCCGCTCAGCGGCAAGGTCAAGGTCCACAAGACGCCTTCCAGCGACAGCGGTCCGTACACTCTGGTGCGCGATGCGGAGGACAACATCTGGTTCACGGAGAGAAAAATCGGCAAATTGGCGAAATTCGAGCGCTCCAGCGGCAACATTACCGAATACCCGATCGGCGACGATCCGTATGGCCTGTCATTGGACCAACGCGGCAATGTCTGGGTCACGCGCAAGTCCGCCGACCGAATCACCAAGTTTGATCCCATGACCGGCAAGGTCACCGAGATGAATGTGGGAAAGGGATCGCAGCCGCGACGGACCGCGTTGGCGCCGGACGGTATGCTGTGGGTCTCGCTCTATGGCACGGGCAGGCTCGCGAGAATCGATCCGGCGGCAGCCCGGGTGGTAAAGGAATATGCCCTACCGGGCGGCCCGAATGCGGGCCCCTATACCGTGAACGCGGACGCAGACGGGCGCATCTGGGTAAGCGAAGTCCAGACCGACAGCATAGTCATGCTCGACCCGCGCAGCGAGGCGATCCGGGTATTCAAGCTGCCCATAAGGGACACCGGGGTGCGCAAAGCAGCCATCGATGCCGAGGGGCGCTATTGGTATGTGGGCAGCCTCACTGGACGGCTGGGCGTAGTCGAATGACGCCCAGTGCGCCCCGGATCACGGGACCGGCTCGCGCACCTGTTTTTTTGCAACCGTGGCTTCCAGATTGAAGGTGCTGCAGCAGCACGACATCATCGTCAAGCAACTGGAAACCACCTCGGCCACGCCCGTAGGCAACTCAGCGGAAGCGTTGCGCAAGCCTATCGGCGACCGCGTCGACTGCGGCCGAGGGGAGATCGGCGACGGCAAGCCCACCTTCGAATGACCCCGATCAGGCGCTTTGGCCAGCGAAGAAGTAGTCCGTGATCAGCCGTTGCAGCTTGCCCTCGACGGCGTCGTCCGCCGCTGCGCTGACATCGCGATAGAGCGGTCCGGCGATCCGTTCGAACACGCCGATGAGGCGCGGATCGAAGTGGCTGCCGCTGTCGCGGCGCAGAATCGCGATCGCGTCTTCGAACGGCATCGGTTCTTTATACGGTCGCTTCGAAGTCAGCGCGTCGAACACGTCCACAATGGCGAAAACGCGCGCATTGATCGGAATGTCCTCGCCCTTGAGACCGCGCATATAGCCGTTGCCGTCGAATTTTTCGTGGTGGTACTCGACCACGTCGCGTGCGGACTTCAGCCAGTTCGATTTGGCCAGGATGTCCACGCCCAGCGTGACATGGGTTTTCATCACTTCGAATTCGGCTGCGCTCGCCTTCGCCGGTTTGAGCAGAATATTGTCGCTGATGCCGATCTTGCCGACGTCGTGGAGAAAAGCGCCGGCGACCAGGTCGCGGATCGTGTCCGCGTCAATCCCGGCCGCCTCGGCCAGGCGCACGGCGTAAATTGAAACGCGGTAGTTATGGATGTTGGTATCCGAATCGCGCTTGGCGATGGCGCCGCCCAGCACTTCCATCAATTCGATATTGCCCTGAAGCAGATCGCGCGTGAACTTGATCACGTTGCGGTTGAGCGACATGATCAGCGGATAGAGCACTAGGGTGGTCAGCAGCACGGTACACAGCGCGATCACCGCCGTCACCGCGAGGTCCAGGCGCAGGCGATCCAGAGTGGGCGCATCGATGACAATGACGCCTTCAAAATAGCCGGCAATCGTGCCCGCCGCGTCCTTGAGCGGAACCATCACCTGCAATACGGACTGGTCGCCGACGAGGAATCGCTCATATTGCGGCACTGCCCCCGGGGGGAAGGAGTGGCCGTGCTGTTTGAGATGGTCCTCGATCGTCTGCTGTTGCAGCTTGACCTGTTCCAGGATGCGCTTGCGGTCGCGGTTGTAGATCTCGACGACAACGAATTTTCCGCGCACGAACTCTTGGGCAAGCGCCTTCAGCGCGGCATGATCGATCTCGTCGCCGTTGATCAGGCGCAGGCTGGCGTCGGTCAGCTTGGTCGACTCGGAGGTGGCCAATTCCACCAGTTGATCGTCGATCCTTTCGATGCCGAAATAGATCACCGCACTGCCGACCGCGAGGGAAATACAGACCCAACCGATCACCATGCGCTGCAGGAGTGTGCGGTGAATGTTCAGCATGGGCTATGACCGGCGTGCATCGACCGGATAGATCGATTGCATTGCGTCTCCAATGAGACTTTGCAGCACGGAGCGTGTGACACGGCTGCGCAAAATACGATTCTTGAGCGAAATTCGACCGCCACTTTGATTATTGTCAGTCCGGCTGACTGGAGTCCGCGCCAGGTTTTTCCGACAGCGAAGTTCGCGCTTAACGATCCCTTAAGGAAGTTCCTGTTTAATGGCGGCGGTGTCAGACAGGAAATCAAGAGATGTCCTTACATCAGCCACTAAACGAACAAGGAAATTCCATGAACAGATTGTTGCTTACCGCCGTTGCGCTTGCCATCGCCCTGCCGCTCGCTGCAACGGCAAATCCGGTCGGGGACAGTTACCGCGCTGCCGCCAGACAGGAAAATGCGGGCTTCAAGGATTTCTCGGCAACGCGCGGCCAGGCGTTCTACAGCGCCAAGACGGCAGACATGGCTTGCGCCAGCTGCCATGGCGATTCGCCGAAGTCGAACGGCAAACACGCCAAGACCGGAAAGGACATCCTGCCGCTGGCGCCCGCAGCCAATGCGCAGCGCTTTACCGACCCAGCCAAGGTCGAGAAGTGGTTCGGCCGCAATTGCAAGGACGTGCTGAGCCGCGCCTGCACGGCGCAGGAGAAGGGCGATTTCATCGCCTATATGCTGTCGGTGAAATAGGGGATGGCGATGAGAACGCTTTTTTGTTTGGCCCTGGCCATCACCCTGTGTCCCCTGGTCGCCGCGGCCGACGGCAAGTACGGCGGCGAGGATCGCGGCAAGCCGCTGCAGCCGGCGCAGGTCAATGCCAACTGGCAGCAGGAATGCGGCAGTTGCCACATCGCCTACGCGCCCGGCCTGCTACCCGCCGAATCCTGGCGCAAGCTCATGTCCGCTCTGGACCAGCACTTCGGCGACGATGCCTCGCTGACGACGCAGGAGAACAAGGAAATCACCGCATTTCTGGTCGACAACGCCTCCAACCGCTGGAGCGCGAAGACCGCGCCGCTGCGGATCACGGAAAGCCTGTGGTTCAAGACCAAGCACAACAGCCGGGAAATTCCACCCGATACCTGGAAGCGTCCGTCGGTGAAAAGCCCCGCCAACTGTCAGGCCTGTCATACCGGGGCGGGCAAGGCCGATTTCAACGAGCATCGCATCAAAATCCCGAAATTGATCACCATGAGGATCAGCAGCGGCACAATGGAAAGCAGCGCGTAGTAGGCGACCGCGCCGGCGAGCAGGAGGCCCTGGTTGGCCTGGAACGCTTTCAGCACCTGCAGCGCGAAGGCCAAAGGGTTTTTGAGGACGTGGACTGCGCGGGAGTTGATGATGTTCATGGGGCGACCAGATCGCTGGCCGATTCTAACGCGGACGCGTCAGCGCATCCGTGCGCTTGCGCACGCCGAATGCGGACCCCTTTCCGGCCTTAAGCATGAGAGGCGAAAGGGCTGGAGATCGGCTATGCATAAGGGTTTCGGGGCGGCCTACGCAAAGCTCTGAGAATACTCGCGCCGCAAGCGCAAACAGTGAACCCCATCGATTATCGGGCATGCCGGAGTTGACACCGCGATGTCGCAGCGATTATGCTCTTGGTTCCATTATGGTTCCACACAGGTGCCTGATGTCCAACCTTACCCTCAAAAACGTTCCGCAGGACTTGCATGCCATGTTGAAGGAATGCGCGGCGCGCAACCGGCGCAGCCTGAACAGCGAAATCCTCGCGCGTCTGGAACGCGACATCTCCGCCCCGAAAGTGGATCGCACCAGGCTCGCGCGCGCACTCAAGGCTTTCACCGACAAGCTGCCGCCGGTCGACCATCGCCTAGTGGACAAGTTCAAGCGCCAGGGCCGCGTGTGATCGCCGTCGATACCAACCTGATCGCGTATTGCTGGTTGCAAGGTCCGCAGACCAAGGCGGCGCAGGCGGTGCGCGCCAAGGACCCGAATTGGCGCGTGCCGATTCTATGGCGTTCCGAATTCCGCTCGGTGCTAGCCGGCTACGTGAGGCACGGGACATTCAGCCTCAGGGAAGCGAAGCACATCATGAGCACCGTGGAAACGGAACTCGCGGATGCCGAACACGAAGTCGACAGCAGGCTGGTGCTGGAGTTGGCGCAGCAGTCGAAACTGAGCGCCTACGACTGCGAATACGTCGTGCTCGCAAGGGCGCTCGGCACGGCGTTGGTCACCGCGGACAAGGCTGTGCTCAGGGCGGCTCCCGACCTTGCAATGAACATGGAGGAGTTTTTGCAGGCTGGTTGAACGGTTTCCAAGGACCAGCCGGGGATCCGAGACTGGATGCAAAAAGCACACCTGCGTATCCATTTCTGCACCTACCGTCTGCGCTCACACCCCCAGAAGACGCAATATTGACAAGGCTTTCTAACCAATCGCCACCCGGACTCTTGCTCCCGTGTTGGGACCATGGTAAGGTACTCGAATGCGGATCATCGCGCTCGCCACGTTGCGGGATTTCTGGACAAGGCACCCCGATGCCGAAATCCCGCTGCGTTCCTGGTACACGCTGGCAAGCCGCTCGGATTGGCGGCGCCCGGCCGACGTCAAGGCGGCGTACCGGAACGCAAGCGTGGTCGCGAACAACCGCATCGTGTTCAACATCAAGGGCAACGATTACCGCCTGGTCGCGGCAGTGCACTACAACCGGGGCATGATGTTCATCCGCTTCGTGGGCACGCACCGCGAGTACGACAAGATCGATGCCGGAACGATTTGAGGTGACAGAGATGACGCTACGTCCAATTCGAACCAAGCGCGAACATCAGGCCGCACTCAAGGAAATCGAAGCGCTCTGGGACGCTCGCAGCGGCTCGCCCGAGGCCGACCGACTTGAAGTGCTCACGCTACTGGTGGAAGCGTACGAGCGCGAGCACTACCCGATAGAGGCGCCCGATCCGATAGACTTCGTGCTGCATGTAATGGAAGCCCGTGAGATGACGAGAAAAGATTTGGAGCCGTACATCGGCTCGCGCGCCAGAGTCGCGGAAGTGCTGAACCGCGTACGCCCGCTCACGCTGGAAATGATACGCAGGCTCGCATCGGGGTTGAAGCTGCCGGCTGATGTTCTGATTCGCGGCTATGCATTGAAACGTGCAGCCTGAATTCATGCGCTATCGGAAGCGCGTGGTCGCGGCGACCGGGTTGAAGCTGGAGTGACGCGGGCGGCGCCGGCGCGGAAACGCTGCCTGCAACAGCGTTGCTGGATTCTATCGGCGCATGCTCCAATTGAGTACAATCCGCTCAGCAATCGACATGAGGTAAACCCGTGCAAAAATCGTTCGCCCCGAGAGGGCATGCCGCCGCCGTGCTGTTCAGCCGCCGCAGTCGCGACGCGTATGCCGCCGAGGCGCGCGCGCGTGGCGAGACCTACACTTTCACCGACGCCTGGGGCAAGCCGCGCACCTGGCTCAAAGGCGAATATGCGTACTTGGCACCGAATGCCGCCAGCCTGCTGCTGGCCCGCTGCAATATCAAGCACGACGTCGTCGACGAGGCGGATCTCGAGCGGATCGACCAGTATAGCGCCCTGCTGATCCCCAACGCGGCGCATCTTGCAGAACACAGCATCCTGCGCATCGAACGCTGGCTCGACGGCGCCGATCGCCGCCTGCTGGTCAGCGGCAAATCGAACCTTCCGCCGCACTTGCTCGGGCTCAAATCTTGTACGCCTACTTCGGTCGAAGGGTACACGGGCTGGCGCTGGCTTGCGGGCTCGCCGTTCGCGGGCGCAGCCTGGGAGAGCCTGTACGTAAGCGCTTATAAGGGTCATCCGGTGCAGCGCGTCGAAGCGGCGCCGGGCAGTCGCGTACTCGCCGATCTGGTCGAACTCACCGGTGACCTCACGAACGCCGCCACGGCCAGCGCGGCCGATCTCGGGCCAGGCATCGTCCTGACTGACAACACCGCCTACATCGGCAACCAGGTGTTCGAACTGATCGGGGGCATGCTGCAGGCGCACCTGAACGTGGAACCGGTACGCCATTGGGCGAACGCCACGAACTGGGGCGACACCTTGCTGTTCTTCCTGCGGCGCCTGCTGCTGGAGCTCGGCCTCGGCTCCTTGTGGCAAACCCGGCTGCGCTCATTCGGCACCTACGACGGCGTGCTTTCGTTCCGCCACGACGTGCACGGCATGCGCGATTACAGCTTCCTTGATTACCAGATCCAGAACCTGATTGCGGCGAGCTACGACATCGAGGACCCGGCATTCTCGATCAACATCGACGAATCCATGGCCGCGGACTGGGTGGAACGCACCAGCCAACACGGCTTCATCGAACCTGCCCTGCACAACGACAGCTCGATCGGCGACCCGCCGACGGCCGTCTTCGGCAAGGGGCTGTTCGAGCACGTGTTCAATGCCGGAAAGAACCTAGGCATCTCGGTGTGCACCTGCGGCCGCCACGCCGGCGGGCATATGCACCCCGAGACCATAGACGCGATGGATTATCTGTACGCACACGACGATCATATCCTCGGCATGTGCACCTTCTGCTACTACCACATGATCGAATACGGAGTGCGCGACCCCAACGTCATGGTCGGCGGAACGATAGGCGGCAAGTTGCTCACCTACGTAACCGACGTCCGGCGCACCATCGCCACCTCGGGCATCTGGTTTCCTTTCCACCCTGTCGTCACTACCGACCGCGAGTGGCGCCCTCTGCGCGGCTGGGATCGCACGCACGAATACGACGCCGCCTACGAGCTGGTCGAGGCGATATTCGGCGGACACAGCGCCAGACTCGGCGGCGTCGACGATCACCTCGAGAACGGGGTCTACAGTTTCCAGTACCACCCCGAACTCGCGCGCGACCCGTCGGTGAACCAGGGCAAGGGGACGCTCGACTACGTGCGCTACTGCATCAATCTTGCCGAACGCAGCAATTTCTGGATCGCGACCCAGGCCGAGTTGTACCAGCGCATGGCAGATTACGAGAGCCTGGTGTTCGAGGTGCGCGGCGGCGGCAGCGAGGTTGCGGTGTCGAATCCGACCGCCAGGCGCATCAACGCGATGGTGGTGGAGCAGCGGCTTGCCTTCGGCAGCGTATGGGATGGCAACGAGGAATTGATCCACGTCGTTCCTGTGGCCCATGTGGACAGGGGCGCTTTTGTCACCGTTCCGCCGCTCGCGCCGGGAGCAAACGTGACGCTGCGTTTCCGGTCCGAAGTGATGGAAGCGCTGTTAGTACGCCAGCCGAGCAACAAGGGCCTGGTGATACTGGACGCGCGCCACAATCCGCACAGCGGCGAGACCCGCATCGTAGTCAGCGTGTGCCGCAAGCAACCGATGATCGTCGAGGGCGTGGATCCCGAGGGCGCGTACCGGGTGCAGGTGGACGACGCACCGCCGCAGATGGTCGGCGTGCGCACCGTGCGCACCATCCAGGCCTTGTTGAGCAAACAGTCGGCAAGCGGCGCCGGCGCGAGCCGCCGCACCCAGACTCCCGGAACGGTGAGATTTCTCGACCTGGAAATCGAGGGCGCGGAGAACCGCTTCGTCGAGCGGACCATTCGCATCACGCAGCTGCCGGCGGCCGAGGCCAAGGCGGTGAGAGCTGCCATCATCGCCGCGATCCCGGCGAAGCGCGGCCGCGTGACCTGATCGGGGCCGCCAGGCGCCCCTACTGACCGCCGAGGTAGGCGATCTTGATGCGCGGGTCGGCGCTGACTGCAGCGGCTGGGCCAACCATGAACAGGCGGCCCAACTCCATCACGATGCCGGTGTCGGATATCTGCAAGGCGCCGTGCGCGTTCTGCTCGACCACCAGCACCGTGAGGCCGCGACCGCGCAGCTCGGCGATGGTCGCGAATATCTGCTCCTGGTTGCCCGGCGACAGGCCCAAGGACGGCTCGTCGAGTAGCAACAATGTCGGCCCGGTCTCCAGCACCATGGCGGTTTCCAATATTTGCTGCTCGCCGCCGCTGAGATTGCCGGCCAGCACGGTCAACTTTGCCGCCAGCAGCGGGAATTGCGCCAACACCCGTTCGACGGCGTCCGCGGCCGCCGCGCCGCGCAGGGTGTAGGCGCCGAGCTCGAGATTTTCGCGCACCGTCATCAGCGGGAAGTTGCAGCGGCCCTGCGGCACGAAACCGATACCGAGTTGCAATCGCTCCTTCGGCGCCAAGCGTTCGATCGCCTGGCCGCGGAAACGAACGCTGCCGCTGAAATAGCGGTTCAGTCCCTGGATCGCACGCAGCAGCGTAGACTTGCCGGCCCCGTTCGGGCCGATAATGGTGGTGATGCTGCCGCTGGGAATGGCAATGGAGAAATCCACCACCACCGGCTCGTCGGTGTAGCCGACCGACAGTCGCTCGAGTTCGAGTATGGCGCCGGCGCCATCCACCATTGCGCCGGCGTCGGCCGGCATGGAGGCGTCCTCAGCCACCGCACTCGCCGTATTCTGCTGCGTGCGACTTGCCCAAATAGGCGGACAGCACGCGCGGATCGCTGCGGATCAGGCCGGGGTGCCCGTCGGCGATCTTGCTGCCGGCCTCGAGCACGATTACGCGGCTGCACAGCGACATGATGAAATCGACGTTGTGCTCGACGATCAGCAGGGCCACGCCTTCGGCATTGAGCTTTCTGATCACGGCCTCGATATGCTTGACCATCGTCGGGTTGACGCCCGCCACCGGTTCGTCCAGCACCACCAGGCGCGGCTTTGCCATCATGCTCGCGGCGATGGCGAGGAGCTTGCGCTGGCCGTAAGAGAGAATAGCCGCCGGGGCTTCGGCATAGTCCGCAAGTCCGACCGTGGCCAGCAGGTCGCGGCCGCGCCCATCGGCTGCCGCATCGACGCTGCGAAGATGCTTGCCGCGCAGCAGCGCCTGCATCCACCCTACCCCGTCCGTCTCTTGCGCCGCGACACAGAGGTTCTCGATCAGCGTGAATTCGTCGTAGGCGCGCACGGTCTGGAAGCTTCGGGTCAGGCCGGCGCGCGCGATCCGGTGCGGCGGCATGCCGGTGATATCGCGACCATCGAGAAACCATTGCCCGGCGTCGGCCGGCTGGAAACCGCTGATGCAATCGATACAGGTGCTCTTGCCCGAGCCGTTCGGTCCGATCAGTCCGACGATGGCGCCGGCCTCCACCTCGTAACATAGGTTGTCGACCGCGGTCAGTCCCAGGTAATGCTTGGACAGACCCCGGACATCGAGCAAGGCCGTCATGGTGCCGCCGGGTGCGGCCGGCGCCAGCGCGCAACGCGGCGGCGCTGCAGCCACCCGCCCAAGCCGCCGGGAAACAGCAGCATCGCGACGATCAGCACGACGCCGTACAGAACCATGCGCAGATCGGTAGTGAAGCGCAGCAGGTCGGGAAGCGCGGTGAGCACCGCGCTGCTCGCGAGCACCCCCCAAAAACTGCCCGGCCCGCCGATGATGACCATGATCAGCATGGTTTCGGTGTAATAGAAATCGAATATCGACGGGTCGACGATAGTGAGATAGAAGACGAACAAACCTCCGACCATGCCCGCGAGCAGCGCCGAAAGCGCGATCGCCAGCAACTTATAGGCGAGCGGGTTGAGTCCGTGCGACTGGGCGAGCGGCTCATTTTGCTTGATGGCCCGCATCGCGCGGCCGAGTCGCGAAGTGACGACCAGGTAGATCAGCGCATGCGCGAACAGCGCAAAGCCGAGCAGCAGATAGTAGAAGTCGGCCGGCTGCACGATGCGCCAGCGCATGCCGCCCGGCAGATTCATGCTCGGTGCCGGCAGGCCGGGAATGCCCATCGCCCCGCGCGTGAGTTCTACCCAATCGCGCGCGACGATCATGCAAAGCAGCGCGAAACTCAGGCTGACGATGGCGAACGCGTGGCGCGAAAGCCGCAGCGAGGAGTAGCCGATGATGAGACCGACTACGGTGGCGAGCCCGCCTCCGGCGGCCACGCCCGCCCACAACGACCAGTCGCGCTCGATCACCAGCAGCGCCGCCGCGTAGCCGCCGATACCGAAAAATCCGACCTGGGCAAAGGAAAGCAGGCCGGTGTAGCCATAGACCAGGTTCAATCCGCCTGCGAGCACGGACATGGTGGCAAAGCTGACGCCGAGCGCCAGCCAGTACTCGTTGCCGGTGAGTTTCGGGATCGCAAACAGCGCCAGCACGGCGAGCGCGATCGACAGCGCGCGCAATGCACCTACTTTCGGCTGCGAGCCCGTATTCAGCCGCAGGCCTGCCTTCGTATCCGCGCTCATACGCGGACCCCGCGTCCGAACAGCCCCTGCGGCCGCAGCAGCAGGACCGCGATCATGGAAACGAAAGCCAGCGCGTCCACCAGGACCAGCGGCAGAAAGCCGCCGATCAGGCTCTCCAGGATGCCCAGCATCACCGCGGCAATGGCGGCGCCGGAGATATTGCCCAGTCCGCCGATGATGATGATCGCGAACGCCTTGAACACGAAACTGAAGCCCATCAGCGGGTGCACCGCGTAGACCGGCGCCAATGCCGCGCCGGCCAGGCCCGAGAGTCCGATGCCGATCGCCACTGCCAGCCGCGACACGGCACGCGGGTCAATGCCGACCATCAAGGCGGCGTCGCGGTTTTGCGCCACGCCGCGCATCGCCTTGCCGACCCGCGTGTAATACAGAATCAGGTAGAGCGCGCTGAAGGCGGCCAGGCCCAGGCCCAAGGCGAACAGCCGCGACAGCGCCAGGCGCAACTCGCCGACGATGATATTGCTGTAGCTCAAGCCGGTCGCCATCATCTTCGGCGTCGTCGTGAACAGGAACACCGCGCCGTTCTGCAGCACCATGGACAGCCCCAGCGTCAGCAGGATGCTGCGCTCAAAACTCTCCCCGCGCAGCGATCCGAGCAATGCCTCGTACAGCACGTAGCCCAGCGCCGCCGCCACGGCGGTGACGATCACGATCGTCGGCCAGTAGCCGAACCCCCAATTCGCGGTGAGAAAATAGGCCAACATGGCGCCGAGCATGTAGAACTCGCCATGCGCAAAATTGACAATTTCCAGAACGCCGAATATCAGCGACAGCCCCATCGCGATCAGCGCGTAGATCACGCCGATCACGATGCCGTTCAGTAACAGCTGGGCATAGAAATTCAGGTCCAAGATGCGGCTGTGGGGGTGCGCTAGCTCGTTTTGAATCGGATGCCAAGCTGTTTAACAATGAAGGGATGCCTGCGCCCATGCTCCCCTGCATTGGCCCGCTGCAAATTCATGTTGCAACGGGTCTAGGTCTTGCTCATGCCCACGATCACGACCTTGCCGCCCTTGATGGTGAATATGATTGCATTATTGTGGACCAGATTGTTGGCGTCGAATTCGAGCACGGTGCCCAGGATCGATTGATATTTGGTGGTGGCCAGCGCATCGCGTATGGCCGCCGGAGTGGCGTTGCCGGAGCGCCGGATGGCATCGATCAGGATATTGATCGTCTCGTAGGACTCGAAGCTGATCAGCATCGGCGCCACGTTGTACTTCTTGGTGAAGGCGTCGACGAATGCCTTGTTGGCGGGCGTATCGACGGACGGATCGTAAGGCTGGACCGAGGTGGTGCCGTCCAGAAATCCGCTGGCCATGATTTCCTTGGGGACCTGATCCACCAGCACGCGGCCGGTCAGCGGTATGCCGCCGCCGAGGCTATACCACTGCCGGATCGTGTTCTGAAAATCCGCATCGATCGCATAGAGGGCAAGCAGTCCGGGCTTCTTCGCTTTGATCTTGGTCAGCACCGGCGTGAAATCCGCCGTTCCTTTCTGGAAAAAATCCGTCATGACGAGCTTCTGGTTGTGTTTTTTGAGCGCGGCCTCCAGCCCCGACGATCCGGCGCGCCCGTAATCGGTGTCCTCGCCCAGATAGGCGATGTTGCCTGCCTTGCCGTCCTTGTTGAGCCAGCTCACCAGCGCATCGAGCATGCTCGCGTCGGTAGGGTTCACCTTGAACGTCCACTTGTTGCCGCCGACGCCGGACTTTTCCGCGATCGATGTCGCCGAAGCGTTGGCGACGATAAACGGCACGCCGGCGCGCTCGATCAGGGGCATGATCGCCAGCGCCACCGAACTGCAAAGCCCGTCGAAAATGGCCGCGTATTTCTTTTCGGCGAGCATCTGGGTGACGCTTTTCACTGCCTCGGCGGGATTGCAGCGATTGTCCTGGAACTCGATCTCGATCTTGCGCCCGAGCGCGCCGCCTTTGGCGTTGGCTTCCGCAATGGCCAGTTCCGCGCCCCAGCGTGCATGCTGGCCGAAATGTGCAACGCCGCCCGTCAGCGGCGTCGAGGCGCCGATGACAATGGATCCGCCCTGAGTTTGGGCGCACACCGTGGAAGTCAGGGCGGCGAAAACCGTCGCCGCGATAGCCGCGCGCAGATTGAGCATGTCGATCCTCTCAGTTTCTTGTATTGCAGATCTTGCCAGAGGACTCTGGCACCAAATGGAACAGCAAGCGCAGATTGCCACGGTTGGCAGCCAGCGTCAACGCTGACGTCCGCACTAAAGTCCGTGACGCCGGCGCTCCGCAGCGCCGCAATCGCCGCAGTTGGCCGGATCGGTGTGCCGTCGGATCCTCGCGCACGCAGCAAGCGATGCTATGGCCGCAGCTTCGGATCGGCGCTGGCGCGATAGTGCCGGTTGGCGTCCTCGGTCTTGCCGATGCGGTCGAACAATTGCGCCAGCGCGACGTGCGCGCTGCGGCTGGGTTCTTCCGCCAGGCTGGCCTCGAGGTATCGCTGCGCCTTGCCCCACAGTTCCTGCTGCAGGCACAAGCGCCCCAGGGTCAACAGCAGCGCTCGATCGCGCGGCCTCGCATTGAGCCACTTTTCGGCGCGTTCGATTTGCGCCAGCACATCGGTGCCCAGGCAGTCTGCGTATAGCAATACCAGTTCCTCGTTCCATTCCGCATCCAGCGCTGCGGCGATGATGTCGCGGGCCCGGTGAACATCGCCGAGCGCGATGAATAACTTCGCCGCGGTGCGCGCCACGCGCGCATCGCGCTTATCTTCGATGCGCTGCCAGCACGCGGCAAGGCCGGCCGCATCCTGCGCATGCTGGCGCAGCGCCTCGACCTGCGCGGTAATCCGCAATTGCGCCGCCGCCACCTCGGCCAGTACACCGCGCTTGCCCAGCGCCGCAGCCAGTCGCCGCACCTCGTCCCAGTGGCCCAGGCGCTGGTGAGCTTTCATCAGCATGCGCTGGGTGGCGATGCGCTTGGGTCCGCTCTCGGACAATTCGCGCAACACCTCGAGCGCGTCCTCGTAGCGCCGGTCGTCGAGCAGCAGGCTGGCCCGCACTGCAAGGCGGGCCTGGCGCGCATCGGCATCGTGAGTTTCGGCGCGCGCAAGCCACTGGTCGCGCCGCTCAAGCTCGCGCATTTCGCTTGCAGCGCGCGCCGCGATCAGGGCGCTAAGAGCGGGCGCCTCGCCGAGCTCGTAGGCTTGTGCACCGGATTTCTCGGCGCGCGCGTAGCGACCCTCGAACAAGGCCTGCAGCGCGGCGAGCAGCGCCGCGCGCCCTCTTTCGCTGCGGCGGCGCTCGCGGAACGCGCGCACGTGCAGCGGCAGGCGCACGGTTTGGGTGAGCAGGCGCAACAACAAATAGCCGAAGGTGAAGCCAGCGATGCCGAGCAGAATCGCAAAATTGAGCGAAAGCTCGACGCGATAAGGCGGGAAGACGAAGATGGCGTAGCCGTCGTTGAGATGGGCGGCCAGAGACAAGCCCACAGCTAGGGCAAACACCGCCAGCACCCACATCAATCCGCGCACTTTAGCTTCCCTAACAATACGAGGGGACCAGGGAGGGAAAAGCAGGGCCCCTCCCGTGACTCGGCCCGTCGTGTTCCCCTAAGTCAGTCGCTCAACAGTGAATCCGTCAGGCGCTCTTGGTTCCCGCCCGCTGCTCTCATCGCAATGCCTTTTCGCGCGACACCTTGAAGTTGCGCACCGCCGCAAGGCTGTCGGCTATGGTGGGCAGTTCCACGTTGATGCTGCCGGCAGCAAGCTGCTTGAGGCTCGCCAGCGCGGCGGCTGTCGGTTTGGCGCGGGTGTCGTAGTAGCGCATCATCCAGGCCCGGGCGGTCTCCAGGTCGGTGCGAAAGCGCGCCGGGTCGCGCACCAGCAGCGCCTGGCGCGCACTGAGCAAGCGCAGCTGCAGATTCTCGCGCAAAAAGTAGGCCTGCGCCGGCGGCAGCAGCACCGCATCGGGCTGGTCCATGTTGCGGATGCGCACCAGCTGCTTCATTTCATCCCAGACCTCGGTCAGCACGCGTTCCCAGATGCGGTTCACCCCCGTTGATCCGGCCGACCTCGGAGCAGATTGCATACGCTCGTCAAATTGCAGCGGCAGCTTATCGACGCTGGCGATCAGGCTGTCCAGGCGCAGTGCCATGCCGGCGATATCCATATTCGGCGCGCCTTTCAGGCGCTCGATGTCGCGGTTGAGCACGCGGCGCAGGGGGATGAAATTCGGCCGGTCCGAGCGCGCCAGGCGCCCCTCGGCGGTCTGCAGCGCGAGCAGCGCCGCCTGCACGTTACCGGCAAGCTGAAGTTGTTGCGACGCCACCGTCAGTATTTGCTCGATCTCGGCCAGCGCCCATTCATCGCGGCTGCGCGACAGCTCCTGGTACAAGGCCTCCAATGCCAGCTGTTGGCTCTGCGACTCGGCAATCTTGTTTTCGATCAAAGTAAGCTTGGCCTGGGCCTCGCGCACCGCCTCCTGCGCCTGCTTTGCCAACAACAGGCTTTCACCGGTTGAGCTATCGCTTGCGCGCAGGCGTTGCGCCACTTCCTCGCGGATGGCGCCGATCTGGCTGCGGGTGTCGTACCACTGCCAGCACACCGCGACCAGCGCGCCTAGCAGCGTCAGCGTCACCGGCATGTGCCAGGCGTCGCGCGCGCTGCGGCTGGGTTCCTCTGTCTGCTCAGCCGGTGCGCTCGGTGCGGCGGACTTGGCGACGTCGGCATTGCTTTCGTTCATTGACTTCAGACGGATTCAGTGCAGTTGGATACGAACTTCACACTTTAGCAAAAAACGCGGCCAAGCCTGCGACCAGTCCTTCGTCGCCCGAACCGGTCGCGACCACGGTCTTCACCCCCAAGGCACGCGCCGCGTCGGCAATGCGCTGGTGCGGGACGAACAGCGGCGTCGTCTGCAGGCACTGGCGGCCCCGCTCGCCCAGCATTGCGCCGAGGTTGGCGAGCGCCTCGCTCGAGGTCACGGTGAACGCATCGAGCCGGTGCTGCTCCCACTGATCGATCAGTGGCGCGGCATCGGCACTCGGCCGGCCGCGGCGATAGCATTCCGCGTATTCCACTGCGGCGCCGCGCGCTGCCAAGGTCTTCGCCAGAAGTTCGCGCCCACCCTCGCCGCGAAAAATCACCACACGCTTGCCTGCCACGTCTTTCAGCTCGGGCAGATCGAGCAGCGCTTCGCTGTCGAAGCCCTGCGTCGGCGCGATCACCGCCTCGAAGCCGTGGCGATGCAACTCGCGCGCGCTGCCGCGGCCGACCGTCGCCACGCGCAGTCCGGGCGGCCAGTTGCGCCGCGCCTGCACCAGGCCGAGCGCCTTGTTCACCGCATTGGCGCTGATGAAAATGGACAGATCGAAGGTCTCCAGCCGATCGATGAGCGCGGCCAGCGGCTGCAAATCGGTGGCTTCGAGAATTTCCAGTGTCGGGAACAGAATCGCCTCGCCGCCGGCGGCGCGGACCAGTTCAGCCAGTTGCCCCGCCTGCGCGGCGGGCCGCGTCAGCACGACGCGGCGCCCGGCGAGGCCCGGCGAACTCATAGCAGGGCGGCGAGGATACGGTCGGCACCTTGCGCGCGCAGTTCGCCTGCGAGGCGTATCCCCAGTTCTTCCGGCGACGCGGATGAACCCGAAACTTCTGCCCTGACCATACTTTTGCCGTCCGGATTCGCCACCAGGCCGCGCAGTTCCAGCCTCGCACCGGTCACGCTGGCATAGGCGGCCAGCGGCAGCTGGCAACTGCCGCCCAGTGCCCGGCTCACCGCGCGCTCGGCACGCACCGCGAGTTCGGTGGCGCGGTGATTGAGCGCGGACAGGCGCAGTGCGATGTCTTCGCGTTCCGCGCGATATTCGATCGCGAGTGCACCCTGCCCTGCGGCGGGCAGGCTTTGCTCGACGCTCAGCACCGAGCGAATGCGCGACCCCAAGCCGAGGCGCTTCAGGCCGGCAGCGGCAAGGATGATGGCGTCGTGTTCGCCGCGGTCCAGTTTGGCGAGGCGCGTATCGAGATTGCCGCGCAGGCTGTTCACCACCAGCAGCGGATAGCGGCTCCTCAGCTGTGCTTCGCGCCGCAGGCTGGAGGTGCCGACCACCGCGCCCGGAGGCAGCGCATCCAGGGCATCAAATCTGTTCGAAACGAAGGCATCGCGCGGGTCTTCACGTTCCATGATCGCACCCAGGGCGAACCCCGGGGGCAGTTCCATCGGCACGTCCTTGGCTGAATGCACGGCCAGATCGGCGCGGCCTTCGGCCATGGCCAGTTCCAGTTCCTTTACGAACAGGCCCTTGCCGCCGATCTTGGCGAGCGAAGTATCCAGGATTTCGTCCCCGCGCGTGGACAGGGCGAGAAGTTCGACCTGACATTGCGGATACAACTCGCGCAGCCGGTCGCGCACATGCTCGGCCTGCCACAGGGCAAGGCGGCTCTGGCGCGTGGCGATGACAATACGATCAGGATGGCTCAAGACGGAATTCTTGCCGGGGCTGCACGCATGGTGCCGACGCTTCGGATTCTAGCACGCCTTGCGCTGACGTCAGCCGGTGGCGAGTTCCTTTACCACCGACCACTGGCGCCGGCTGACGGGAAGCCTTTCCGCGCACCCCTCGAGCAGCACCACCCAGCCCTGCTCGCCATCCTGCACGTCCGCTTTTTCGAAGCCGCGTATGCGCGATTTTGCGACCAGCGCGTTGCGGTGGACGCGCACAAACGTCTCGACGAATTCCTCTTCCAGGTGCATCAGCGACTCCTCCAGCAGGTACTCGCGCTCCGCCGTGCGGATGGTGACGTACTTCAACTCGGCCTTAAGGTAGAGGATGTCGCCCACCGGCACGAGGCGGATGCGCCCGCGCTCGGGCACCGACAAATTGCGTCGCGGCGCGTTCTCCAGTCCACGCAGGTCTTCGCGCGCCGGCGCACGCAGGCCGCGCGCGCGTTCCAGCGCTGCTTGCAGCCGCGCGCGGCGCACCGGCTTCAGCAAATAGTCCAGCGCGCGCAGTTCGAACGCCTGAATCGCATATTCGTCGTAGGCGGTGACGAAAATGATTGCAGGCGGCGCTTCCAGCGCGAGCGTATGACGCGCAAACTCGATGCCGCTCATCTGCGGCATGCGGATGTCGACCAGCACCAGATCCGCCGCCACGCTCGCCAGCCGCTCCAGCGCCTCCTGTCCGTTGGCGGCTTCACCCACGACCGTGGCCGGCACTTGCGCCGCGCAGTCGGCGATCAACTCTTTCAGGCGCGAACGCGCCGGCGCCTCATCGTCGACCAGCATCACCCGCAATGCGTCGGTCACGCCTGCCTCCGGTAGGGCAGCACGATGCGGATTTCGAACTTGTCGCCGACCACCTCGGTGGCGAGGCTAGCCTCGACGTCGAAATGCAGCGCCAGGCGCTCGCGGATGTTGGCGAGCGCCATGCGGTTGCCGGCACGGTGCTGGTAGTCCGGATGGTAGGGGTTGGCGAGCAGCAGCAGCACCTGATCCTTGTCGCGGGCAATACGGATCTCGACCTTGCCCGGCGCAAGACCCGGCTCGATGCCGTGGTAGATGGCGTTCTCCACCAACGGCTGCAACAGCAACTGCGGCACCAGCGCGTCCGCGGGCATGGTCGCCACGTCCCAATCGACCTGAAGCCGCTCCCCGAGGCGCAGTTGCTCGAGGTTGAGATACTGCCGGCACAGCGCCAATTCGTCGGCGAACGTCGTCAGTCTCCGGTTGTCCTGCATCAGCGCGCGAAACAACTCCGCCAGATCCTCGAGCGCCTCTTCGGCGCGCTTCGGGTCGTTGCGCATGAGAGACAGCACGGCATTGATGCTGTTGAACAGGAAATGCGGCCGGATGCGTGCCTGCAATGCCTGCAAGCGCGCATAGGCGAGGGCGGGAGAAAACGCGCGCGCGCGCCAGAAAAAATAGGCGGCAAGAAACGCCGCAAGCATGCTGCAATAGATCCACGCCTGCACGACGCGAAATGGCGTCAGTTCTTCTCCGGGTCCCAGCAGGATTTCGAGCACCAGCGTCGTCCATGCGCCCGCGAGCAGCATGACCGCGGCGATGCCCCAGGCGTAAGGCAAACGCGCCAGCCATCTGTTCAGCGCGTACAACGACAGCAGCGAGAACAGCAATACCGGCTCGAGGATCGCGGCGAATTCCGCGAAACGCCGGGTAAGGTGCGCGAAATCCTGCGCCTGAATCAGCGCGGCGGCAAAGCCGGCGATATTTCCGTACAGGAGGATGCGCACCGCTACGCCCAGGCTGCGAAAATCGGGCAGGGAGTCGGACGACCCGTTTTGATTTATACTTGGCACGATCAACGAGCTTATTTTTGAATATGAGGGGATATCCCCCGAGGGGCTGTTCCCCTCAAGGGGGATCGAGACCTTCGGGGCGCATCCCCTCATGCTCCCCTGATTCAGCGGACCATTTCAATAATTCCAAAATGATCCGATAGGTTTGAAAGCCAGAGTCAAAGTGTATTTTCACCGCAGCGGCCGTCGTTTCCGATTCTGAACGCATTCAGGGCAATGAGCAAGAACACGCGCAGGAAACCTCCCACCGCCGCCTGGTCAGGCCGCTTTGCCGAACCGGTGAGTGCACGCGTGCAACGCTATACCGCCTCGGTAGCTTTCGACAAACGCCTGGCCGAGCATGATATCCGCGGTTCCCTCGCGCATGCGCGCATGCTCGCCGCATGCGCGGTGATCTCCAAACGCGATCTGGCCGCCATTGAATCGGGCATGAACACGATTCTGGCGGAAGTGCGCAGCGGCAAGTTCAAGTGGTCGCTCGCCGCGGAAGATGTGCACCTCAACATCGAGCGCCGCCTGACCGCGCTTGCAGGCGACGCCGGGAAACGCCTGCACACTGCGCGTTCGCGCAACGACCAGGTGGCAACCGACGTGCGCCTGTGGCTGCGCGATGCGATCGATGCGCTGCTCGCGCAACTCGTGGCGTTGCAGCGCAGCCTGCTCGGCATCGCCGAGCGCCATGCGGGCACGGTCATGCCCGGCTTCACTCATCTGCAGGTGGCGCAACCGGTCACCTTCGGCCATCACCTCATGGCCTATTTCGAGATGTTCGCGCGCGACCGGGAGCGTCTCGTCGATTGCCGCAGGCGCGTGAATCGCCTGCCGCTGGGCGCGGCCGCGCTCGCCGGAACCTCGTATCCGATCGACCGCGCCATGGTGGCCAAGGAACTTGGCTTCGACAGCGTGTGCGCGAATTCGCTCGACGCCGTGTCGGATCGCGACTTCGCCATCGAGTTCTGCGCCTCGGCCGCGCTCATCATGACCCATATCTCGCGCCTGTCCGAGGAACTGGTACTGTGGATGAGCCCGCGCTATCGCTTCATCCGTCTGCCCGACCGTTTCTGCACCGGCTCCTCGATCATGCCGCAAAAGAAGAACCCGGACGTACCCGAACTCGCGCGCGGCAAGACCGGCCGCGTGACCGGTCATCTGATGGCGCTGCTGATGCTGATGAAAGCGCAGCCGCTCGCCTACAACAAGGACAACCAGGAGGACAAGGAGCCCTTGTTCGACAGTGTAGATACGCTCGCCGACACCCTGGCCATCTTCACCGACATGGTAGCCGGCATCGAAGTCGATGAGCGCGCGATGCGCGCGGCGGCGGCCGAAGGCTTTTCGACCGCGACCGACCTCGCCGATTATCTGGTCAACAAGGGCCTGCCGTTTCGCGACGCGCACGAGGCCGTGGCGCGTGCGGTGCGCGCAGCCGAGGCGCGCGGCTGCGACCTGCCTGGGCTCGGGCTCGCCGCGTTGCGGCAGTTCTCGCCGCTGGTCGGATCCGACGTGTTCAAAGTATTGACCCTGGAAGGCTCGCTGGCCAGCCGCAACCACGTCGGCGGTACCGCGCCCGCCCAGGTGCGCGCCGCGGTGAAGCGCGCGCGCAGGACCTTGAAGTAGACGCGCCATGAAAAAGATCGGCAAGTATCAGGTCGTCAAGAAACTCGGGGAGGGCGCCACCAGCGAGGTGCACCTGTGCCACGACCCCTTCGCCAACCGCGACGTCGCCCTCAAAGTCGTATTCCCCGATGCGCTCACCAACGAAGAAGACCGCAAGCTGTTCAAGAAATTGTTCATCACCGAGGCGTCTCTCGCCGGCAAGCTCGAACATCCGCATATCGTGCAGATCTACGATGCGGTGCTGGACGAAGGTATCTCCTACGTAGTGATGGAATACGTCGACGGCGGTACGCTGGAGCCGCATTGCAATCCGGATGCCCTGCTGCCGGTGGACAAGATCGTCGAGATTATCTTCAAGTGTACCCGCGCCCTGGATTTCGCCAACCGCGCCGGCGTCATCCACCGCGATATCAAGCCGGCCAACATACTGCTGCGCGGCGAAACCGACATCAAGATTTCCGACTTCGGCTCGGCGCTGATCACCACCAGCAAGGTCACCCAGGTAAGCGGCATCGGCTCGCCCGCCTACATGTCGCCGCAGCAGATCAAGGAGCATCCGCTCACGCTGCAGACCGATATCTATTCGCTTGGCGTGGTGATGTACCAGCTGCTGACCGGTCAATTGCCGTTCCAGGCCAGCAACAACTTCAGCATGATGTACCAAATCACCAACGTGGAGCCGCAGCCGCCCTCCACCCTGCGCCCGGAAATCCCGCCTGCGTTGGACCGAATCGTGCGCAAGGCGATGCAAAAGGAACTGGAGCAGCGCTACCAGGACTGGGATGCGTTTTCTTATGATCTGGCCGAAGTCTACCGCAGCGAAGAACAGCAGCAACAGAAGGAGGAATTCGCCGACAGCGAGAAATTCAACAATTTGCGCGATCTGACCTTCTTCGCCAACTTCACCGAGGCTGAGTTGTGGGAAGTGATGCGCGTCAGCGGCTGGGAATACTGCAAACCGGGCAGGGTGCTGATGCGCGAAGGCGAGAAGGGTGAATTCTTCTGCCTCCTGGCCTCGGGCGAAGTCAAGGTCATCAAGCAAGGCAAGCTGCTCAATATCCTCAATGCCGGCGAATGTTTCGGCGAGATGGCCTATATTTCCAGGGCCAACGGCAGCGTGCGCAGCGCCGACGTCGTGACCCTCTCCGAGTCGCGCGTCATCACCATACGCAGCGACGACCTGGACTGCGCCTCCGACATCTGCCGCCACAAGTTCGACCGCGCCTTCATGGCGATCCTGGTCGAACGGCTGTCGCTTGCGAACACGCGGCTCATCGGCATCTGAACGCAGCCGCCACGGGCGGCACTCTCAGCTTCGCTTGCCTGTGCCTCTGCCTCGGGGCAGGCGATATGTGTCCCGGGCTAGGAGTGGTAAAGGTTCAAGTGGGTACGGCGCTTGCGGGCGACGCCGCTTTCGTGGGCCGCATGCGCGACTGCCTTGGCCACGATCTGTGCCACCTTGCGATTGAAGACGCTGGGGATGATGTAGTCCTCCGACAGCTCGTGCTTGCCCACCACGCTGGCGATGGCGTGCGCCGCCGCGAGCTTCATCTCTTCGTTGATGCAGGTGGCACGGCAGTCGAGGGCGCCGCGGAAGATCCCCGGAAAGCACAGCACATTGTTGATCTGGTTCGGGTAGTCGCTGCGGCCGGTGGCTATGATCCGGGCGCAGTCCTGGATGTCCTCAGGCATGATCTCGGGCGTGGGGTTGGCCAAGGCAAAGACCATGGAATCCCTGGCCATGCTCTGCACCGCTTCGCGGGTGATGGTTCCCGGGGCGGATAAGCCCAGCAACAGGTCGGCCCCACGCATCGCCTGCAGCACCGTTCCCTTGAATTTTTCGGGGTTGGTGTGGGCGGCGAACCACTCCTTGGCCTCGTTCATGTTCTCCTTGCGCCCCTTGTAGACCGCGCCAGTGCGGTCGCAGCCGACGATGTTGGTCACGCCGGCGGCCATCAGCATTTTGCTGCAGGCGACGCCGGCGGCCCCGACGCCGTTGACCACCACCTTCAGATCGACCATCTTCTTGCCAACGATCTTCAGCGCATTGATTACCGCTGCCAGCACCACCACGGCGGTGCCATGCTGGTCATCGTGGAACACCGGGATGTCGAGGGCCGCCTTGAGACGTTCCTCGATCTCGAAGCAGCGCGGCGCAGAGATATCCTCGAGGTTGAAGCCGCCGAAGGTCGGCGCCAGCGCGATCACGATGCGGACGATCTCGTCGGTGTCCTTGGTGGCGAGGCAGATCGGGAAGGCATCCACGCCGCCGAATTCCTTGAACAGCATCGCCTTGCCCTCCATCACCGGCATCGCCGCTTCCGGGCCGATGTCCCCCAGCCCCAGTACTGCCGTGCCATCCGAGACCACCCCGATGCAGTTCTTCTTGATGGTCAGGACTTGCGCTCTCGTCTTGTCCTCGGCAATGGCCATGCAGACCCGAGCCACGCCCGGCGTATAGGCCATCGACAGGTCGGCGCGGGTGCGCAGCGGTATCTTGCTGGCAATCTCGATTTTCCCACCGAGGTGCATCAGGAAGGTGCGGTCGGACACGTTGACGATCCGTACGCCTTCGAGTTGCTTGACGGCCTCGATGACCTCCTGGCCGTGCTGGGTGTCACCCACATTGACGGTAATGTCGCGCACCATTTGCTCCTTGGTGGCGGAAACCAGGTCGACGGCGCCGATGTCGCCGCCGACCGAACCGATGGTCGAGGCAAGCTTGCCCAGCATGCCGACGCGGTTTCTCAACTGGATACGCAGGGTGATGCTGTAGCTGGCACTCGGGGCGCCGTGGGCGGCGGGTTTCTTTGCGGGCATGGCGGTCATTCCTCCTTGACGAAGTCGTATTGGCCGACACCCTGTATCAGCAGGAAGCGACATGGTTTGCCGGTTGAATTGGATACATGGTGCGCCGTTGGCGGAACCACGGTGGCGGACTCGCCCGGATTCAATTCGCGGCGCGCGGCCGGCGCTCGCGTTTCGATCAGCACTGCGCCTTCCAGGCTGTAGTAGTGATCGCTTACCTGAGTGTGATGGTGCCAGGGGACGAATTCTCCGGGACCGAGCACGTATTCGCGCACCAGCACGTCGGTACCCTTGGCGATTACTGAGACCTTCTTCACTTGGTAGAGTTGGCCCTGAACTTGGCTCATAACCATTCTCCTGATCGTTGAGCAAATGGTGGCGGCGCCGTAAGCAAGTCTACGCTTGAATGTGCGCAGCGGGTCGCGGCCCGACCGTAGCCAGCCAGCAGGAGACGGGCGCAGATCGAGGGAATTCCTGCACTGGGCGTCCGGTGCACGTCCGACGGCCGACCGTCACGAACGTATTTATCTTGCGTGGACTATATCTATTGCGAGCAATTAAGCGCAGCCTCGTATCGGGGGTTAGCCCGCTGCGACCCTCGATGACCCAGGTCATAACGACAAGCTGCCCAGGCAGCGGACCGGCGGATGAGACTCGCAGGATATCGATTGTGACACGACAAGAAGAACTTAAAGCTGCACTAGCCAAGGCGGAGGCTACTCTTGGCAATGCGATCACCAACGCGGCCAAAGCCGACGCGGACCCGGCCGACGCAAACGCCATCATCGAGAAGGCACGCGTCTACTGCCGCCAAGCGCATGCCGCCCTCATCAAATTCAGTGTTCAGCACCCATAGCGCGATGGGGTGAAGAAGTACCGTCAAATATTAGGCAGCAGCCTACGGACGACGGAACCATGGCATCAATAGTCAGGCGCGCCAGCCCAAACGCCGGCACCGGGAATTAGGCGGCACCGTGAATGCAAACGATATTTTGTTATGGCCAGACGGATTTTGGTGCTTTCGCGAAGAATTCAGCCCAAAATTCCTGCGCGATGACATCTACCACACCATCTTGTGCAGCAGCGACGAATGGTTAAGCTTCATCTCCGCGCGCCAACCCCCAAAGCCGGGCGGGAACAAGGGTGGATGAAATCCACTGCGACCGCGCCGAGGGTCGCAGGCGTGCGGATCACCCCGAACCGCGAGATCCGCCGCATGAATTGCGATCTGCGTCTTACGCGCTCAACAGCTTTTGCAGCTCTCCCGACTTGTACATCTCGCCCATGATGTCGGAGCCGCCGACGAACTCGCCCTTGACATAGAGTTGCGGGATGGTCGGCCAGTTGGCATAGGTTTTGATGCCCTGGCGAATCTCCGGATTCGACAATACGTCCACCGTGAATACATCCTTCGCACCGCAGGCGTCGAGCATTGCGATTGCATTGGCGGAAAAACCGCATTGCGGCGCTTTCGGCGTGCCCTTCATGTACAGCACGATCGGATGGCCGGAAACCTGTTGTTTGATCAGTTCTTGCGTGTCCATTCATGACTCCTTTGCGAATACTTGAGTAAATTGCTCAGCCATGTATTTTACCGGTTTGCCCGCACTCCGGTCAATCCGATCAGCAAGCGATTGGTGCGTGCTTTCAAATCGGAAAAACCAGGCAGGTCGTGGTGGCGTGGGCGAGCAGCTTGCCCCGCGCATCGTAGAGATGGCCTTCGGCCGTGGCCGTGCGATTGCCCGGATGAATCACGCGCCCTTCGGCGCATACGCGCCCGGTCTGGTCGGTCATGGCACGCACGTAGTTGATCTTGAATTCCAGCGTGGTGTAGGCCTGTCCCGCAGGCAATGCAGTGTGCACGGCACAGCCCATGCAGGAATCGAGCAGCGTTGCCGCATAACCTCCGTGCACGCTGCCGATCGGGTTATAAAAGCCGAATTCCGGAGTGCCCGCGAACACGGCGCGGCCGCGTTCGACCTCGACCAGCTCGAACTTGAGCGCAGCGGTGATCGGCGCCGGCGGAAACCGGCCTTCGAGTATGCCTTGCATGAATTCGAGGCCGCTCAGGTGCTTCACCTGGTCCAGCGGCGTCACGCCGTGGGGCAGCGTATTGCGCTTCATCTGTGGTGTGCTTGCCGCGGTCATTTCGATCCCTTGTGTTCCTGAATCTGTCAGCGGGCGCTATTCTAGAGCATCCCTGCCATCGGCTGGCGCCGCGATTCCCCCGCTCACGCGCAGAATTCCAGCCAGATCGGGCCAGGACTGTACCTCCATATATCCCTGCGCTTCGAGCAGCGCGCGGCAGGCGTCCGCCTGGTCGTAGCCGTGCTCGATCAGCAGCCATGCGTCGCGACGCAGATGCGGCTTCGCGCTTGCGACGATGGCGCGGATGCAATCCAGCCCGTCGGCGCCGCCCGCGAGCGCGCGCTGCGGCTCGAAGCGCACATCGCCCGACGCCAGGTGCGGATCCCCGGCGGCGACGTAAGGCGGATTGGCGACGATCAGATCGAAAGTCTCCCCGGACAGCGCGCCAAACCAGTCGCCGCAAAAGAAACGCACGCGCACGCGATGGCGGCGCGCGTTCTCGCGTGCGACGCCTAGCGCCGCATAATCCACGTCCACCGCCGTCAGCTGCGCCTCGCCCCGTTCCTTCGCCAGCGCGATGGCGATCGCACCGCTGCCGGTCCCCAAATCGAGCACGCGTACCGCCGCGCCCGCGGGGATGCGCACCAGCGCGAGTTCCACCAGCAACTCGGTTTCCGGGCGTGGAATCAGCACTGCGGGCGTAACCTGGAATTCGAGCCCGTAGAATTCGCGCTCGCCGAGAATGTAGGCCATGGGCTCGCCCCGTCCGCGCCGCTCAAGCAGTGCAGCCAATGCCGCTTCGCATTCGACGCTTACCGGCTCGTCCGCATGTGCAATCAACCAGGCGCTCGACTTCGCGAGCGCGCGCGCGGCCAGCATGCGCGCTTCCAGCGGCGGCAGGCCGCATCGCGCGAGTAGCTGTCCCAAGGTGGTCACGTCGGAGCACTCACGCCGGCATTTGCGGCGGAATTCAGGCGGCTGCTTCCTCGCCCAGCGCGGCGAGTTGCTCGGCCTGGTGCTCGGCGACCAGCGCCCCGGTCAACTCAGACAGATCGCCGTCCATGATGTCCTGGATTTTGTACAGCGTCAGATTGATGCGGTGGTCGGTGACGCGTCCCTGCGGAAAATTGTAGGTGCGGATGCGCTCGGAACGGTCGCCCGAGCCGACCAGGCTCTTGCGCGTCGCCGCCTGCGTCGCCGCCTGTTCCCGCAATTGCTTGTCCTTGATGCGCGCCGCCAGCACCGACAGCGCCTGCGCCTTGTTCTTGTGCTGCGAGCGCCCGTCCTGGCACTCGACCACGATGCCGGTCGGCAGGTGCGTGATGCGCACCGCGGAATCGGTCTTGTTGATGTGCTGGCCGCCAGCGCCGGAGGCACGGAAGGTGTCGACGCGAATCTCCGCCGGATTGATGACCACATCGTTGATTTCATCGGCTTCGGGCATCACGGCGACGGTGCAGGCCGAGGTATGAATGCGCCCCTGGGTCTCGGTCGCAGGCACGCGCTGCACGCGGTGGCCGCCGGACTCGAACTTGAGTTTGGAATAGACGCCCTGGCCGACGATCTTGGCGATCACCTCCTTGAAACCACCAACCTCGGAGGCACTCTCCGAGATCACTTCCACCTGCCAGCGATTGCGTTCGGCAAAGCGCGTATACATGCGGAACAGGTCGCCTGCGAACAACGCCGACTCGTCGCCGCCGGTGCCGGCGCGGATCTCGAGGAAGGTGTTGCGCTCGTCGTCGGGGTCCCTGGGCAGCAGCAACTTCTGCAGTTCCACCTCGATCGCGGCCATGCGCTCCTTCGCTTCTTTGATCTCGGCCTCGGCGAACGCCTTCATCTGCGGTTCGGCGAGCATTCCCTGCGCCGTGCGCGCGTCTTCATCGGCGCGCTTGAACGACTGGTACAGTTCCACCACCGGCGTGATCTCGGCATGTTCGCGCGTGAGTTTGCGGTAATTGTCCATGTCGCGCGCCACGTCTTCGGCGGACAACAGACGCGTGAGTTCGCCCAGGCGGAGCACAAGTTGCTCCAGCTTCGAGGCAATAGAAGTCTTCATCGCTGCCCGGTCCGCGGCAAGCTAGCGCGGGCTGCGGATCTGGTACAGGCGCGACACCAGTTCGGCGAGCCGGGTGCGCTCGTCGGCGGAAGCTTCGTTGAGCGCCTGTGTGGGCGCATGCATCAGCTTGTTGGTGAGGCCGTGCGACAGCGCCTCCAGCACCAGCTTCGGATCGTCGCCGCGGGCGAGCAGCTTCAGCGCACGCTGCACTTCCTCGCCGCGCGCTTCCTCCGCGTGGCTCCGGAGCGCGCGTATGGTCGGCACCAGGTCGCGCGACGATAGCCAGTGCAGAAATCCGCCGACGTTGGTCTCGATGATGGCCTCGGCCTGCGCCACCGCCGACTGGCGCGCATCGACGCCGGTTTTCACCATCTGGCCGAGGTCGTCGACCGTGTACAGGAACACGTCGTCCATGTCCGCGACCTCGGCCTCGATGTCGCGCGGCACGGCCAGGTCGACCATGAACATGGGCCGGTGGCGGCGCACCTTGATCGCGCGCTCCACCGTCCCCTTGCCGAGGATGGGTAGCGAACTTGCGGTGCAGGACACCACGATGTCGTACTCGTGAAGGTGCTCCGGCAGTTCGCGCAGTTCGATGGCCTGGCCGTTGAAGCGATGCGCGAGCGCGCGCGCCCGCTCCAGCGTGCGGCTGGCCACGGTGATGGCTTGCGGCTGTTGCGCGGCAAAATGGGTGGCGCACAATTCGATCATTTCGCCGGCACCGATGAACAGGATCTTCTGTTCCTTCAGGCTCGGAAAGATGCGCGCCGCCAGCTTGACGGAGGCCGCCGCCATCGACACCACATTGGCGCCGATCTGGGTGTTGGTGCGCACTTCCTTGGCTACCGCAAACGAGCGCTGGAACAGCTTGTGCAGCAGGGTCCCGAGCGTGCCTGCCGACTCGGCCAGGCGCACCGCCTCTTTCATTTGTCCCAGGATCTGCGGCTCGCCGAGCACCATCGATTCCAGGCCCGAGGCGACGCGAAACGCGTGGCGCACCGCCTGCTCCTTGGGCAGGGTATAGAGGTAAGGCTTCAGCTCCTGCGGCTTCATCTGGTGGTACTCGGCCATCCAGTAGAGCGCCTCGTGCGGCTCTTTGGCCGAGCAGTACAGCTCGGTGCGGTTGCAGGTGGAGAGGATCGCCGCCTCGCCCACGGGCTTGGTCTGGGTCAGTTCGCGCAGTGCCGCCTGCAATTTTTCGGCGTGAAACACCATCTGCTCGCGGATCGCGAGCGGAGCGGTGTTGTGATTCAGGCCGAGGGCGTAGAGCTGCATTTGGAACCCATTTCAATATGCGAGGGTCGGGATGGCAAAGGAAGGGTTCCTCCCCTACCTCTGCCCCATACTCCTCCAATTCCGCGGCTGATTCTGCAATGCTGAAACAGCCCCTAAATAATACGCGCAAATCCAAGTAGCGGAAGCCAGGGTCGCCGGCCTAGCAGCGTCCCCTGGCTCGTCCGCAGAGCGCAATTATAAGCTAAGTCAAAGGCTTAGTCTTAGCTCGCGTTTGACCTGGATCAAACCGCTAGAATACGTCAAACGACAACTCGAAAGGAGTTCAGATGAAATCCGCCCTGCGCCTAGCCGTGCTGCTCATGGCTTCTATGCTCGCCTGCGCCGCCGAGGCGCAATATCCGAACAAACCGGTGCGCCTGGTCGTGCCGTTCGCCGCCGGCAGCGCCACCGACAGCATCGCCCGCGTCGTCGCGCAGGCGCTGATCGAGCGTCTCGGCCAGCCGGTGATCGTCGATCCGAAGCCGGGAGCGAGCGGCCAGATCGCAGCTGAATTCGTGGCCAAGTCCGCCGCAGACGGCTACACCCTGTTCATGACCACCAACACCAGCCATTCGGCCAACCCGGCCATGTTCAAGAAGCTGCCTTACGATCCGATCAAGGATTTTGCACCCGTCCTGTTGGTGGGTGAGGTGCCGTTCGCGCTGGTGGTCAACAACGCGGTACCGGTCAAAACCACGGCCGAGTTGATCGCCTATGCCAAAGCCAATCCGGGCAAGCTGTCGTTTCCGTATGCCTCCAGCACCGCCCAGGTCGCCGGCGAAACGCTGCGCGTGATGTCGGGCATCGACGCGGTAGCCGTCGCCTACAAATCCAGCCCGCAGGCAGCGACCGATCTGATCAGCGGACAGACCCAATTCTATTTCATCGATTTCGGCACCGGATTGCCGCACATCAAAAGCGGCAGAATGCGCGCGCTGGCGGCAACGAACAAGCGTACCGCGCTGCTGCCCGGACTGCCGGCAATGAGCGAAACCCTGCCCGGCTTTGCGCTCACCTCCTGGAACGGGGTACTGGCACCAGCAGGCACGCCGAAGGAGATCGTCACCCGGCTCAATACCGAACTGCGCGCGGTGCTTGCACGCCCCGAGGTGCGCGAACGCCTCAACGTCATCGGCCTCGAAGTGATGGGCACCGGCACGCCGGAAGAATTCGGCAGTTTCCTGCAGGTCGAACTCGACAAGTGGGCGAAGTGGGTGAAGGACGCGGGCATCCAGCCCGAGTGAACTACCTTTGGTCTGACGCGGCAGCGCGGGCGGCGGTGCGCGCGATGCTCTGCGCATCCACCTGGAAGTAGCTGCGCAGCGCCGCACGCGTATCGCTGCGGCCGAATCCATCGGTGCCCAGAGTCAGATACGTTCCCGGCACCCAGTTGCGGATCAGGTCGGCCAGCGCGCGCACATAGTCGCTCGCGGCGACGACCGGACCCGATACGCCGGAGAGACATTGCTCGACCCAGCTCCTGCGGAGCATCTCGGGATGTTCCCGGTTCCAGTGCTCGCAGGCGATGCCGTCGCGGCGCAACTCGGTGAAGCTGGTAACGCTCCAGACATCGGCGGCGAGGTCGTACTCGTTCTCCAGGATTTCAGCCGCGGCGAGGGCTTCGCGCAGGATGGCGCCTGAGCCGAGAAGCTGCACCCTGGAAGCCTGGTTCGCCCCGCCGGCCTTCGTTGCGACGCCAGCCAGCGGCGATGCGCGCAATCGATACATGCCGCGCTTGATCCCTTCCTCGGCGCCCGCCGGCATCGGCGGCTGCGCGTAGTTCTCGTTCATCACCGTGACGTAGTAGAAGGCATCCTCTTGCGCGTCGAGCATGCGCCGCATGCCGTCCTGAAGTATAACCGCCAGTTCATACCCATAGCAGGGATCGTAAGCCACACAGTTCTGCACCGTGGAGGCGATGAGATGGCTGGTCCCGTCCTGATGCTGCAGGCCTTCGCCGGCGAGCGTGGTGCGTCCGGCGGTGGCGCCGATCAGGAAGCCGCGCGAGCGTGAATCGGCCGCCGCCCAGACGAGGTCGCCGATGCGCTGGAAGCCGAACATCGAATAAAAGGCGTAGAACGGCAGCATCGGCGTGCCATGCGCGCTGTAGCTGGTGGCGGCGGCGATCCACGAGGACACGGCGCCGGCCTCGTTGATGCCTTCTTCCAGAATCTGTCCGTCCTTGGCTTCCTTGTAATAGAGCAACTCGTCGTGGTCCTCGGGCTCATACAGCTGGCCGAGGGTGGAATAGATGCCGATCTGGCGGAACAAAGTCTGCATGCCGAAGGTACGCGCCTCGTCGGCGACGATGGGCACGATGCGCTTGCCGAGCACGGGATCTTTCAACAACTGCGACAGCAGTTGCACGAACACCATGGTGGTGGACTGCTCGCGCGCATTCGAGCCTTCCAGGATCTTCGTGAACTGCGACAGCGCCGGCACTGCGAGTTTCGGCGCCGCGCTCGAGCGCGCAGGCAGATAGCCGCCCAGCGCCTGGCGCTGGGCGTGCAGATACTGCATCTCCGGCGCCTCGGCCGCCGGTTTGAAAAAGCGCACCTGTTCCACGTCCTCGTCCGACAGCGGCAGCGAGAAGCGGTCGCGAAACGCGCGCAGCGCCTCGACATCGAGCTTCTTCTGCTGGTGCGTGGTCATCTTGCCCTGGCCCCAGTGACCCATGCCGTAACCCTTCTTGGTCTGCGCCAGGATCACCGTCGGCTGGCCGCGGTGATTCACCGCGGTGTGATACGCGGCGTAGATCTTCACCGGGTCGTGGCCGCCGCGGCGCAGCCGGTCGATGTCGTCGTCGGACATGTGCGCGACCCGCGCCCGCAGTTCCGGATACTTGTTGAAAAAGTGCTCGCGGTTGAAGCGGCCGTCGGTGGCGGCATAGGTCTGGAACTCGCCATCCACCGTCTCATGCAGGCGCTGCAGCAGCATACCGTCCTCGTCGCGCGCGAACAGCGAATCCCAGTCCGAGCCCCACAGCAGCTTCACCACGTTCCAGCCAGCACCGGCGTACAGTCCCTCCAGCTCCTGAATCACCGAGCCGTTGCCGCGCACCGGACCGTCGAGCCGCTGCAGATTGCAGTTGACCACCACGATCAGATTGTCCAGACCCTCGCGCGCCGCCAAGGACAGGCCGGCGAGAGATTCGGGCTCGTCCATTTCGCCGTCGCCGGGGAACGCCCAGACCTTGCGCCCTTCGGTGTCGAGTAGGCCGCGGCCGGCGAGATACTTCATGAAGCGCGCCTGGTAGATCGCCTGGATCGGACCCAGGCCCATGGAGCCGGTGGGAAACTGCCAGAATTCCGGCATCAACCAGGGGTGAGGGTAGGACGACAGCCCGCGGCCGCGGTGAGCCGGGGACGCCGAACTGACGCCGCCGGGGAGAATATCCGAGGCGGCGCCTATGGTCTCGCGGCGGTAATGGGCGAGCTGATCCTCGCTCAAGCGCCCTTCGAGAAAGGCGCGCGAGTAGACGCCGGTCGCCGAGTGCGGTTGAAAATAGACGAGATCGCCGCCGCCGGCACCTGCCGCCGGCTGCACGGGTCCGGCACGAAAGAAATGGTTGAATCCGACTTCGAACAAATCCGCCGCCGACGCATAGCTGGCGATATGGCCGCCGAGTTCTGGATGCGCGCGGTTGGCGCGCACCACCATCGCCAGCGCATTCCAGCGCACGATCGAGGACAAACGCTGCTCGACCTCGAGTTTGCCCGGAAACTGGGGCTGGTCGACGAGGTCGACGCTGTTGCGGTAAGGCGTGTTGAGCACCGGCGGCAGCTGCACCCGGCGCATGCGCGCATGGTCCAACAGGCGGCGCAGGAGGTAGGTCGCGCGCTCGCGGCCTTCGGCCTCGACCATGGCATCGAAAGCGTTGAGCCATTCGCGCGTCTCCTGCGGATCGGAATCCTTGGGATTGACGCGCCAGAACGCGGAGGATCCGAGATTGGACAGGTCGGTCATGGCGGCTTCCTTTGGCAGTTATCCGTTGCGACATCGGGCGCAGGGTGATGCGTCGGATCAAATGCTAACGCTAAACTGCGCCGACTGCTGATTACGCTACTATACGGCTCGTCCTGCGGGCGCGCCAGAATACGAGCTGCATCTAGATGACCGATTTCAAATTCAGCCGGCTGCCTTTTTACTACGGCTGGGTAATCGTTGCCGCCGGCACCTTCGGCATCGTTGCCGCCCTCGGGTTCGGCCGCTTCGCGCTCGGCATGCTGCTGCCGTCGATGGCAGTGACTCTGGAACTGAGTTACGCGCAGATGGGGTTCATCAGCACCGGCAACTTTGTCGGCTATCTGGTTGCGGTCTTGTTCGGCGGCATGATCGTCGCGCGCATCGGACAGCGTCAGTTCATTTTTCTTTCCTTGCTGCTGGTAGGTTTCACCATGGCGCTGCTCAGCCGCGCCGAGACATTTTCGGCGCTGCTGGCGCTCTATGTGCTGACCGGCATGGGCAGCGGTGGCGCGAATGTGTCGGTGATGAGCCTTGCCTCGACCTGGTTTTCCAGGAGCAACCGCGGCAAGGCCGCAGGTTTCATGGCGATCGGCAGCGGCTACGCGATCATATTTTCCGGATTCTTCATTCCCTTCGTCAACCGCGAAATCGGGGCCGAAGGCTGGCGCGCGAACTGGCTGGCGCTGGGGGGCATCGTCGCCCTGATCGCGCTCCTGTGCCAGGTATTCCTGAGGAACAAGCCCGCAGATCTGGGGCTGGCGATACCTGCCGATATCGATGGCGTCGCCCACGCTCACGTAGCTACGGCGGCAAAGGCGAAGGTGGATATCTACCGCAGCAAAGTCATTTATCATCTGGGCGCCATCTATTTCCTGTTTGGATTCACCTATGTGATCTACGCAACATTCATCGTGACCACGCTGGTGAAAGAGAGAGGTCTGTCGGAAGCCGTGGCCGGCAATTTCTGGTCTGCGGTCGGCTTCCTCAGTCTTTTCTCGGGACCGGTGTTCGGATCCATATCCGACAGGCTGGGCCGAAAGGCCGGCATGGTCATCGTATTTTCGATTCAGTTCCTGGCTTATCTGCTGGTGGCATCCGGTTTGCCGGGAATCTTTCTTTACCTTTCCATCTTCCTTTACGGCATCGTCGCCTGGAGCATACCGGCGATCATGGCGGCAGCCATGGGCGACTATGCGGGACCGGAAAACGCGGCCACAGCGCTGGGATTCATCACGCTGATTTTTGGAATGGGCCAGCTGGCGGGCCCGGCCGTCGCCGGCGTATTGGCGCAGAACACCGGCAGCTTTTCCTCCAGCTTTTATTTGGCAGCGGCTATGGCCGGACTGGCTATTTTGCTCACGACGCTGCTCAAAAGACCGCGGTCCTGAACTTGGAGCAGATTTCAGAATAAAGGGATTCCGGAAGGAACGAACGCGACCCGCGCCCTCCCCGGCCCCTCGTGTTCCCCCGTGTCGGAGGCAATATCGGTCAGTCTGCAATGGCCTCCTGGACTACAATCCCGATGCAGCACACCGGACAGACGCAGGGTAACCACCATGATTCCAGAACTTACGCTCCACGAGACGCGCGTGATCGGCTGTCTGCTGGAAAAGGAAATCACGACCCCGGACCAATACCCGCTGTCACTGAATTCGCTCACCAACGCCTGCAATCAGAAAAGCAATCGTGCCCCAGTATTGGACTTGGACGAGGCGACGGTGCAGCAAATCATCGATCAATTGAGAAAGAAGCGCCTCGTCAGCGAGCAAAGCGGCTATGGAACCCGGGTGCCGAAATTCCAACATTTGTTCTGCAATACACCGTTCGGCACGCTGAAGTTCTCGCCGCAGGAACTCGGCATCGTCTGTGAACTGTTCCTGCGCGGACCCCAGACCCCGGGGGAACTGCGCAGCCGCGCAAGCCGGCTGTGCCCGTTTGCCGACGTGACCGAAGTCGAAGCAGCGCTGTCCGGCCTCGCGTCGCGCGCAGACGGGCCGTTCGTGATTCGTCTCGCGCGCGAACCGGGCAGGCGCGAATCGCGCTACGCCCATCTGTTCAGCGGCGAAGTGGCCGTCGGCGAAGAGACAGAAATCCAGGATGGCGCCGCCGACTTCGCCGAAAAGCCGGGCGCCGGAGATGGACGGCTGGAGCGGCTGGAAGCGAGGGTCGCCGACCTGGAAGCGAACCTGGCGGCAATCAAAGATTTGCTTCAGGCACGCGCCGACCCCGAAGGCAGCGGCTGAGACTACAGTTTCTTGCCGAAGGTTTTGCCTATCAATTCCAGCGATTCAGGGCTGTCCCACTCCTTGGCGCCGCGAACCTTCTTTAGTACGCGGCCCTGCGCATCGACCAGAACGGTCAAGGGAATCGTATTGGCCCCCAACATGCTTTCCAAGAGCAAGTTGCGGTCATGGTAGTTGTCGAAGCTGAGCTTTGATCGCGCGAGAAATCCGGCGGCGGCATCGGCATGATCGTCGGTCGAAATGCCGATAACATTGAATTGTTTTCCGCCGAAGCGGCGCGAAAGTCGATCAAGCGATCCCATTTCGGCGCGACAGGGTCCGCACCAACTGGCCCAGACGTTGATAATCAACGGTTTGCCGCGCAGCTCGGAGAGCTTGCGATAATCGCCGGCAAAACCGTACAGCGGCGTCTCGCGAAGATAAGCGCCGACATCAACCTCGCCCGGCATTTTCGCGAATGCCGATACGGATGTTGCTGCCAGCCAGAAGACGATCAACAGGATTGCTTTTTGCATTCGCCAATTGTCCTCGTCAGGCACAGCGCTTGCAAGCTGAATGCAAGGCACCGGCGGTAGGCGGATAATGAACCATTGCCGCCACGCAATTGGCGGCGTGGGAGCGATAGCAAGTGAGCAGCAAGCGGCGGCAGCCAACTCAGACCTGTAAGGATTGCATCCACTTCTACGTTACCTACGACGCAAACTTCCCTTACGGCTGCAGGAGAATGAGCTTCAAGAGCCTGCGCTATCCTTACTATGTCGTGCAGGAAGCCACCGGGGAACTGTGTCAAATGCGCTGCGTTAAGGGCTCAAGCGAACTTGCATGACATGAATTCGACCCACAAACTCCACGTAAAAGCGTTCGGGAGACGGTTGCGATTGCGGCGCGGGTGGCCGTATGATCGTCGCGTCCCGTAGATCGGACCACCCGCATATGCCCGAACACTCGGCTCTAGTCGGCGAAATCGCCGATATGTTGATGGCGTGCAGCCTGTTCAACGATTTCCCCGCTGCCGAATTCCGGTCGGTCGCCCGCTATTTCGGTTCCAGCAAGGTCGACAAGGGAGCGGTCATCTTCAAAGAAGGCGACGCCGGAACGTTCATGTGCGTCATCAATTCTGGCGATGTTTCGGTGCTGAAGTCGGATTCGGAGGGAAGAAATGTCGAGATCGCCGTTCTGCGCCAGGGCCGCGTGTTCGGAGAGATGGCGGCGCTGGATGGAGAACGACGCTCGGCGAGCTGCATTGCTGCGACGAACTGCGTGCTGCTGACCTTATCGAAGGATTCGCTCGACAAGATGCTGCTCGAGGCGCCAAAGACCGCCGCAAAAGTCATCCGCGCGGTCGCCGTATCCCTGTCCCGGCGCCTGCGCATGGCCGATGGCAAGCTGGTCGATCATCATATCTAGCGCTATAGTTTCTTGCATGCAAAGAACGCGCTCACGTTTGCCGCCCCTGGACTTGTTTGCTGCGTTCGAGTCCGCGGCAAAACACCTGTCGTTCACTAAGGCGGGGGAGGAGTTGTTTGTCACGCAGTCGGCCGTCAGCCGGCAGATCAAGGCGCTCGAGGAAGAGCTCGGCGTTGCGCTGTTCCTGCGCCGTCATCGTGCGCTGGCCTTGACCGATGACGGTCGGCGCCTGTATGAAACCTGCCGCGCGATGTTGGCCCAGCTGCGCGCTACCGTCGCGCAGGTCCGCGCCCCGACGTCGCGCCAGGTGCTGGCGCTGACCACCACGCCGGGCATCGCCTCGCTGTGGCTGATTCCGCGATTGCCGCTGTTTACCAAAGCGCATACGGAAGTCGACGTGCGCATCGACGCCACTATGAGACGGCGCGATCTGGCGGCCGATGGATTCGACCTGGCAATTAGCTACGGACGGGTTGCCGCGCCGTTCGGAACACCGCTCGGCGGCGAGTCGATGCAGCCGGTGTGCAGCCCCCAGCTCGCCCGCGACAAATCCCGACCGCTGAAGACGCCATCCGACCTTCGCCTGCATACCCTGCTGCAGGTGGTCATTCCGCCGGGTACCGATATGCCGCTTGAATGGGACCCGTGGCTGCAAGCGGTCGGCCTCGCCGATTTGCAGCCGGCTGCCACTCTCAGTTTCAGCAATTACAATGAGGCGATCATGGCGGCACTCACCGGTCAGGGCGTGGCGTTGGGCAGGTTGCCCATGATCGCCAGCCTGCTGAAAAGCCGCAAACTGGTCGCCCCCTTCAAGGAAAAAATCGCGTCACCACGGGCGTATTTTCTGCAAGTCGCGCCCGGTGCGCGCGCCAAACCGGCAGTGCAGGCGCTCGAAAGCTGGTTGCTGGAGCAGGTGCGCGGCAAATAGGAAGCCTACGGACTTAGCGCAGGCGGTCCTCCGGTACCTGATCCGCGCGCCCGCCGAGCCGGGCTGCGATTGCGGACAACAGACGGCTGCGATCGTGTTTCACGATGCGGTGCGACGATGGCCGTCGATCCAGTAGCCCCACAAGACCAGCAGCCACTGCGACTGCCCCACCCAGGCGATGGCCTCGGCGCTTGGCGGCAGTGTACCAAAAAGATTGGCGGCATAGATCGCAAGCAAGAATGTGACCAAGGACCAAAAACCCCAACGCCCGACGCCGTCGCTGGCCACGGTTGTGCGGGCGTACAACCAGACGCCCAGCGCGAACAGGGGAATTTCGATGGCCAGGGTCAATGGCAAGGATGACCAGGCATTGAGACCGACTATCGTGCTACTGCCCGGAAACAGCGGCAGGTCTGGCTGGTGGACAATGGCGTCCAGCCCCCAATGGCTTAAGACCAGCGCCGCAAGCACCAGCGCTCCTAGCCGTTGCCGCCGCGCCAGCAGATAAACGCCGCCCACGAGCACCGCCCAGCCGAGGACGGCAAGCAGGCTGTGGGAAACAGGGTAATGCTCGAACAACAATGGCGTCACCGCGGTCGCACCCGGGACGATGCGAACACGCTCGACGCCAAGCAACAATAGCGTCGGCCACAGCAGATCGATAAACTGCGCGGCGAGGAACAGCGAACCCAGAGAGATCTTCGGGGCGATTGCTTTTGCGCCGAATCCGACGCCGAAATGGCCGATGAACATGCCAGTTTAGCGAGAATGAGTTTGAATTTGGCTAGTGCAGATCGAACGCGCGGTGTCCGCCTGCTTGCGCAGATTCGGCTCGATAGCCCCATGGAGCCGGGACGTCATAGCCCCCAGCCGAACCGGTTCCAGCGCGTGAAAATGCAGCTCCCTCACCGTATCCAATTTGCCCCACAGCAAATCGTGGCCTTTGAAAATTCGCAACCACCGGACCTTCTTTTGCCAGCGACTTCGCTCCGCCTCTGTTGACGCCCTTCTGACGCCGGCAACTCCAAGCAGACGAAACGCAGGCGGTGAGCTGAATCGACCCGCCATGAGTGCGCGTAGCCAAAACCATAAGCTCGAATTCACGCCCAATACCGAAACCGGGCTGCCCCGATCGAGGTTGGCGCAAAGGCGATCGGCGAACACCTCGAAGAAATAGCCCTCACCGGGCGTGGTCAGCATCAGCGAGCCGATCGGCGTGACCTGCGGTGCGCCGTCGGCATTTGTCGTAGCGATCGCGAAATGCAAGGACGATTTGAAAGTACTCCCTGCGAGTCGCTTCATTTGCGTCCAATGACCGATTTCGATATTCATCGTTGTGCTCCTTACGTAGCTCGGTGCGTACTGATCAATCGTTATCCACGTGCTTGTCAATTCGTATCCCAGGTCGATCGTATTTGATTTACCGATCTTGTTACGCAAAAGGTGAGCGCCTCACTGTCTGGCACCCTGCACGCGGTGCAGAAGCAGCGCGGTAGGAACGAAGGTAAGCCATGGCGTGAAATAAAACACTGTGAGGTACCAGTACCGGACCAGAAAATCCGTGCCGTACCCGAGATAGATCCCGCAGTACAACCAATCGAGAAAGACGAACGGGACTGTGTAGTAGAAGGATATCCACATCGCGCGACGCAGCTTTGCTTCGGGACGCCCGCGCGAGAGAAAATGGAGAGCCCCCAGCGAGATGACAACACTGACCAATATGCAGACAACTGCCATGGTGACCTGCGAGTACTGCTGGTAGTAGCCGGGAAGTCCGGCGAGCCAAAACAGCGCCCACACGATCATGCCTTGGAACAACAGGGCAAGATGCTTTGCGACGGACATCAGCATTGGCGCCTAAGGTTCGGTGAGCCGCGGCTTATGTCTCATAGCCATCGGCGCACCCTTGCTTTGTAGTCCGCGAATTCCGCTCCGAACGAGGCTGAAAGCACCCGCTCTTCGGGCATAATTTGAAAGCGGTTCATGTAGGGCACGAAGGCCATGCCAACGATGAAGGCCAGCGCGTTTGACAGATAGGTCGCCCATGCAAGTAGGGCGAGCAACAGTCCCAAATACATCGGATTGCGAGAAACACCATAGATGCCCGAACCGACCAGTGCTGAAGCGGCATCTGGCTTTATCGGATTGACGCTTGTTCGCGCCTGCCGAAACGCGGCGACACCGGCAAGGCCGATGCCCGCGCCAACCAGCGCGGGGATCGCCGCGGCGATTGCGCGGGCGGCGAACGGCAGCTCGAACGATAGCGGGACAACCGAAGACGCGAACCACATGGCCACCGCGAGCAGAAGCGCCACTGCGACAGGCGGAATCTTCAGTTCAAGCGCATTCATGCCGGAGAATATGGCAAGCAGGATTTACCGCGTTCACAGTGTGCTCGCTTCGTACCTTGGCGCATTCCAGCCGCCGCCGAGCGCCTTGTACAGCGACACCAGGTGCAACTGCGCCTGCTCGCGGGCGATGACCTCCTCGTCCTGCGCCGCGAATAGCTGACGCTGTGCGTCGAGCACCGCCAGAAAGTCGGCGAGCCCTCCCTCGTAGCGCACCCGCGACAGGTTGCGCGCATCCTCATCGGCACGGAGCGCCTCGATCAGCTTCTCGCGCCGCTGACGGGAACCGCCGTAGCGCAGCGCCGCCGACTCCGCTTCCTCGACGGCACGCGCCGCAGCGTCCTCGTAACGGATCGCCGCCTGCTCGTAGCGCGCCCGCGCCGCGGCGAGCCTGGCGTCCCGCGCGCCGCCATCGTAGATCGGTGCCTTGACCCCGGTTCCGGCATTCCACATCGCGCTTGCTGCCGAGCCGAAATTGCCAGTGGCGAGGGACAGCAAACCGAGGCTAAGCGACAGCGACAGCCGCGGATAGCGATCGGCCTCGGCCACGCCGACACGCGCGTTCTCGGCGGCGAGCGAGCGTTCGATGGAACGCAGGTCAGCGCGGCGTGCAAGCAGATCCGCCGGCACTGCGGCGGGCAGCTGCGGCACCGCCTGCGGCGGCGCGCGCGGCACCGACAGTTCGGCAATCAGCGAACCCGACTGCGCGCCGACGAGCACGCCCAGCCGGCGCATTTCCACGCCCACCGTCGCTTCGAGCAGCGGCTGGCGCGCCTCGAGCGTGGCCAGGAGTTCGCGCGCCCGCAGCAGGTCGACTTCGCTCACCAGCCCGGCCTTCACGCGCGCCGCCACGATGACAATGGTCTCGCGTGACACCGCGATCTGTTCACCGAGCGTCGCCAGCTGTGCTTGCGCGCTTCGCAGCCTCAGGTAGGCCGCAGCGACTTCGGCACTGACGCTGACGGTGACGGCTTCGCGATCGAATTCGACGCGCCCGGTGTCGGCGCCGGCAGCTTCGCGTGCCCGCTGTATGCCGCCAAACAGATCGAGTTCCCAGGATGCGTCGAACTGGCTTTGGTACAAGGCGGTTGCGTTGGGTACGCCGCGCAGCGGGAAGCGATTGTTCTCCGAGATGCGGTCGCGTGCGGCGGATGCGGCGACGCCGATCTGCGGCAGCGCGCGCGCGTCCGTTGCACGCTCGAGCGCGCGCGCTTCCTTGACGCGGGCAATCGCCTCGCGCACGTCGCGGTTATCGGCGAGCGCGCGCTCGGCCAACGCCGAAAGTACCGGATCGCCGAACTGGCGCCACCACTGCGCGAGTTCGGTAGGGCTTGCGCCGGGGGTCTCCATGCCCGGCAGCGCGACACTGAAGCCGGCAGGCATCGGTGGTGTCGGTCGCAAGTACTTGGTACCCGCCGCGCAGCCCGCCAGCAAAGCGAGCGCGGACAGAGCCGACAGCGCCCGTCTCGTCGCCACGGCGAAACACGGCAGGCGTCGATGCTTGTTCACGATTGCGTCTTGGCGGGCGGCGGCGCCGACACTGTGCCGGCAACGGCCTCGACGAAAATGTCCATCTGCTGGCCCACGTACACCGGCAGATCCGCACGGTCGAATGCGAACAACACCTGCAGCACGCGCGTATCCACACGCTCGGCGCTCGCGCCGGTGAGCGATTTCTTCGGCGTCACGAAGGGCTCGATGCGCACGAAAGTCAGCGGCACCGATATCGATGCGTTGCCGCGCAGGTAGGCAACGGCGCGCGCGCCCGCGCGGAAGCGCCACGCGTCCGCCTCGTCGATGTCCAGGCGCACATGCAGCCGGCGCGTATCGCCGAGCACCACCGGCTTCGCGCCGTCTCCAGGCGAGACGAACTCGCCCGCGCGCGCGTTTACCTGCAACAACTCGCCGGCGACGGGTGCGCGTACCGTGAGACGATCGAGGTCCACCTGGGACTGTTTGCGTTGCGCACGCGCCTGCAGCAGCGCGGCCTGAGCCAGTTTCAGGCGCGAACCCACTGCGCGCGCGGCCGTTTCCCGTCGCACCACTTCCTCACGACTCACCGCCCGCGGATCCGCAAGGTCACGCACCTTCGCCAGCTGATCGTCGGCCTCGGCGAGTTGTGCTTCGGCCTCCTGCACCCGCATTTCGGCGACGCGGACCGCGGCGTCGCGCGATTCGACTTCCGCTGCGAGCGGTCGCTCATCCAGTATAAACAGCGGTGCGCCGGCCTTGACGGTTTGCCCGACCTGCACCTGTACCTGCGCAATGATGCCCGAGACCGGCGCCGCCACCGCGATGTTCTGGGTGCTGGCCTCGATGATGCCGGCGCCCGACACGGTTTCCGCGAATGGCGCTTTGGCGGGCGCGGCGAGCGGCGCCGATACCGGATAGCTTTTGTCGCCGGCGGTGACGGTCATGATCATCGCGGTGAGCCCCGCGGCCGCGAATGCGGGAACCAACCAGTTCGACAGTCGAAATGTCTTCATGTTGTTTTCTCCTTACGGATCGTTACGGTTTGCCGCCGCGCGCGCAGGGCATGCGGTTTCTGATCCTGGCGAACGCCTCGGCGCCGACCAGTGCCAAACCCGCGACGAACAGGACTTGACCGGCGGCGAATGCGCCAGTCGCGAGCAGTGCGGCGGCTGGGCGCGACAGTGCCAGGAACGGCAGCGCCGGGTACACCGCCCAGGGGGTGAACGAGATCGCGACGAGTACCCAGCCGAGCGCGGTCTTCATCGCTGCGCCTCGCGCCCGGCGCGGCGCGCGCCGCTCGCAACACCGGTGATGCGTCCATCGTCCATGCGCGCGATGCTGTCGGCGAACTCGAAGATGCGCTCGTCGTGGGTCACCACCACCAGTGTGCGCTCGCCGCGCGCCGCGACGTCGCGCAAGACTTCCATAACCTGGTGACCGGTCTCGTGGTCGAGCGCGGAGGTGGGCTCGTCGCACACGACCAGCCGCGGTTCGTGCACCAGCGCGCGGCCGATCGCCACCCGCTGTTGTTGGCCGCCGGAGAGTTGCGCCGGCAGCGCATGGCGACGATTGGCCAGACCGACGCGATCGAGCATGTCGGCGGCGCGCGCTAAGGCTTCCGCATGCGGCGTGCCGGCGATGAGCAGCGGGATCGCCACGTTCTCGGCGGCCGTCAGCGCGGGCACGAGGTTGAACGACTGGAACACGAATCCGGCGTTGTCGCGGCGCCATGCGGTGCGCCTACCCGCGTCCATGGCCGCAAGGTTCTCGCCGAACACCTGGCAGTCGCCGTCGGACTTGTCGAGGATGCCGGCAATAATGGAGATGAGCGTGGTCTTGCCGCAGCCCGACGGGCCCACCAGCATCATCAGTTCGCCAGGCTGGATGGCGAGATCGATACCGCGCAGCGCGTGTACGGTGGTCTCGCCCTCGCCGTAGGTCTTGGCGACGTTACGGCAGGCGACGGCCGGCAACCCGGCCTCGAAGGCAGCGGATTTCATTGCCATCACTTGAACACCACCGCGGGGTCGAGGCGGAACACGCGCGACAGCGACAACCAGGCGGCAATCGCGCATACGGACAGGATTGCCAGCAGGGTGAACCCCGGCACGTACCAAGGCATGGAGAAGGCGAGCCCCTGCGAGGCCACGATCCAGCCCATCCCCGAACCGAGACCGACGCCGATGCCGTAGCCGAGCAGCGCGACGGTGGCCGCCTGCAATAGCAGCATGCCGATGAGCTGGCGGTCGGACACGCCCATCGCCTTCAGCGCTCCGTAATGGCGCAGGTTGTCGAGCGTGAAGTTGTAGAACGTCTGCCCCGCGACCAACGAACCGATCAATACGCCCAGCGCCACGGCGAGCCCGAAGTTCACGAGAATGCCGGTCGTATTGAGAATGTAGTCGGCGGTGAGCTTGACGAACTCCTCGTTGGTACGCACGGCGAGGCCGGTGCTGCGCTCGATCTCCGCCTTCACCGCATCGACGTCGTGCCCCGGCTTGACCTTGACCAGCACGAAACTGAGTGAATTGCGCTCCGGCGGCGCGTATTGCAGCGCCCGCGTATAGGTCGTGTAGAGCACCGGCTCCCAGAAGAACGACTCGCGCGCGCGATAGGTGCCGGTCACCACCGCATCCTGGTCGTTGGCCGTAAAACGGTCGCCGAGTGCGAGCGGGCGGCCGCCGCCGCGCTTCATCATGAGTTTCTTCTCGGGCTTGTCGGCCTGGATGAACACCGCCTTGTCGCGGCGCAGGTCGGCGAGACTGCCCGCGACGATGACCGGCGGCGCGCCCATCAGAGTCGCATCGTCGAGCCCGACGAGAATCATGGTGAAGCGCGTGCCGTCCGGCATTTTGCCGCGCAGGAATCCTTGATACAGCGGCACCGCCCATTCCACGCCGGACACGCCGCGCGCAAGCTGGACGGTGGTGTCGCGCAGCGGCACCGGGTCCTGGGAGAAGCGCACTTGCGGGTCCATGAGCCAAAGGTCGGCTTGCGCCGTGTCGCGGATGAAGCTGCCGGTTTGCCTGGCGAAGCCGACCAGGATGGAGGACTGCTGCACGATCAACATGGTCGCAAACGCGATGCCTGCGATCAGGCCGAAGTACTTCAGCCGGTCGCCCATCAGCATCTTGAGCGCGATGCGGTTCATGACGCGTCCGCGGCGCCCTGCGCGCGTTCGCGCGCGAGGCCATGGAACATCGCATCGATCATCGCCTCCATGCGTGTCGCGGCCGGAGCCCAGGAAAGCCATGGATCGCTGCCGATCGAAATCTCGAGCGAGGCCATGCCGTGCACCCCGGCCCAGAGGGTCTGGGCGAGGAGATCGGGATCGCGGTATTCATTGCGGAAAAGATCCGCGTCGATCGCGCGCTGCACCGTCAGCTTGAGCAGCGCGTAGGAATCGCGTGCCGGGTCGCCCTGCATTTCGAGGGCCGCGGCGGGCGGGGCCACCGCGCGCGGCGTCATGAACATCAAACGGTAATGGTTGGGATGAGTCAGCGCAAAGCGAACGTAGGCCCGGCCGATGTCGCGGATCGCTTCGAGCGGTTCGGCCGGCAAGGCAGCGCGCGGGAAATACGTCTCGAACGCCTCGAAGTCCGCCATGCACAAGGCCTGGATCAGCGCGTCCTTGTTCTTGAAGTGGCTGTAGATCGTACCCGGCGCATACTCGATGGCCTGGGCGATCGCGCGTAGGGTGACGCCGTCATAGCCGTGCGCCACGAACAGGTCTCTCGCGGTTTCGAGAATTTTCTTCCGGAGTCCCTGCTTTTCCCGGGTTCGGCGTTCGCTGGTACTCATGTCGTCGGCTCCATCGCAGCGCGCATGATGAACAACGTTCCTTATATTAACGATGTAAATATTTTGAACTATGTTCATTTTCTTGTCAACAGTTGGTGAATGCGGCGCTGCCCCATGCCGAGGTGGTTAATTTAATATATTGATTTATTGCATGAAAATGTTGTTGCCGCCGCCCACGGCAAGAGAGCGCCAGCAGTGTCAGTCGACCCGCCACAATGCCTGTGTGTAGTTCCCACTAGCGCGCCCCCTAGCCACCGCAAAGCCGGAACTGATGAGTGCGCGTTTCCCCTGGAGCAAGCTGTTTGACATAGGCCTTTCCTACTTTCTTTCAATGAAAACGAATCATATGTATAAGCGAAAGCCGCGCGAACCCGAATCAACCGGGCAGCGTCTGGCCGAGCAATCTGCGCAGATCTTCGGTGGTCTTTTCCGCAGGCTGGTCGTGCCGCACCGTCAGCCGCAGGCTCCCCGTCGCGTCGTGGACATAAGTCAATGCGGTGTGGTCGATGGTGTAGGACTTTCCGGCCGGCGCCTTCTGGTAGAACACGCGGAATTCCTTCGCCACCTTCTCGGTGCCTGCAAGATCCGAGTAAAGACCGATGAAACTGGGGTCGAACGCCTCGGTATAGCCCTTGATGATTTCGGGCGTATCGCGTTCCGGATCCAGGGTGATGAAAATCACCTGTATTCTCTCACCCTCCGTGCCCAGCGCGCGGCGTACTTCGACTGCGCTCATCAGCGCCGTCGGGCACACCACCGGGCATTGAACGAAACCGAAAAAAGTCATCACCAGCTTGCCGCGGAAATCTGCCAGGGTGCGCACTTGTCCCCGGGCGTCGGTCAGCTGAAAGTTCTTGCCAAAGTCCGAACCGGTGACATCCATCGAATGGAACGACGGCCGATCGCTGCAGCCCCACACGGCGAACTGCACCGCGACCAGTGCCGCGAGCGCGCGTCTGCGATTCATGATGCGAATTCGATGGCGGCTGTCAACTCGACGCGGACATGGAATCTAAGGCCTTCGCATGCCCGAACTACGCCGATCGAAATTTCGGCTTGCGTTTCTCCACGAACGCCTTGAGGCCTTCCTTGCCTTCGCTATGCCCGGCACACGCCGACAGCGCCTGGCGTTCGCGCTCGAGTTGTGTCTCGAAAGAAGTGTCGAACGAGTCCGTCAGCAGCTGTTTCGCCACGCCGAAGGCGTGCAAGGCATTCCCCGCCAACGATTCCGCCATTTGCACGCTGGCGGCAACAGCGCTGCCATCGTCGACAATGCGGGTTGCCAACCCCCACGACAGTGCCTGGTCAGCGGAAATCGGCTGATCGAAGGCCAGGATTTCAAGCGCGCGGGCGAAGCCGGCCAGCCTGGGCAAGGTGAAAGTTCCACCGCCATCGATGCATAGTCCGCTTGAGGTATACGCCTGTCTCAGGACAGCTGATCTGGCAAGCACCCTGAAATCGCAGGCAAGCGCGAGAGAAAATCCGCCCCCTGCGGCGACGCCGTTGACCGCAGCGATGACCGGTTTCGGCATACGCCTGATCTCGGTGACCGCCAAGTGAAAGCGCGCGGCGAGTTCATGAAACGCCGCCGGGGGACCATTCTTGGACGACAACGCCCACTTCAGATCGCCGCCCGCGCTGAAAGCCTTGCCGCTGCCCGAAATCACCACCCCGCGGACCGCGGCATCGGCCGCAAGGCCGACCAGTGCGTCGGCCAATGCGGTGACCGTCTGCATGTCGAAGGCATTGAATGCCTCGCTTCTGTTCAGCATCACCACGGCTACGCCGCCCTTGTTCTCTACCGTCACAGACTCTGCCATCGCTGTCTCCCTCGCTCAACCGGTGTTTGCGCAACAACGGGCGTGCACCACACTGCCGTCGCACCGGTGACGCCCGACCCCGGACGCGACGAATGATATGATCGGCCGACGGCAGCGAAGATGCACGCGATTTCTCGTAATCTCTAACATTCCAAACGCGCATGCGAACGAATTTCTGGTCGCCAACCGCTTCGACAACGGAGAGTCTCGCAATGAAACAGCTGAGAAGAAGCATTTCCGCCCTCGTCCTTGGCATCGTCATTGCAGCGGCTCTGGGCTGCACGGCATCCCTACCCAAAGAAAGTGCCGGCGAGTACGTCGATGACGCCGTCATTACCACCAAGGTAAAAGCGTCCATAGTCGACCAGCCGACGCTGAAGATTTTGGAAATCAGGGTCGAAACCTTCAAAGGCACGGTCTACCTCAGCGGCTACGTTACATCCCAGTCGCAAATAGACAAGGCCGGCGAAGTGGCGCGCAGCGTCAACGGCGTGAGGAGCGTCAACAACGAGCTGCGGGTCAGGTAGTCGGCCGGCTACAAGGCAACAGGCAAGGCACTCGTTAGGCGCATCCTGTAGTGCGTCGATCTGCGCGCTATCCCCTTATGCGTCTGCGGTCACGCCGCTAACGCGATCTCCACGCGTTTGTTGCGTTTGCCTTCGCTGCGAATCCTGAGCACGCGGATGCCGCCGATCTCGGCGATGTTCTTCACGTGCGTCCCGCCGCAAGGCTGCAGGTCAATGCCGGGAATCCGGAGCAGCCGCACTCGCCCGGCGCCGCGCGGCGGCTGTACGCTCATGGTCTTGACCAGCTCGGGACGCGCGTCGAGTTCGGCGTCGGTGATCCAGACCGTCTCCGTTTCGACGCCGCGCGCGATCATGGCGTTCGTTTCACGTTCGATCTTCTCGGCGTCGAGCAGGCTCATGTCGACGTCGAAATCGAGGCGCGCCTTGTCCGGCGCTATGTTGCCCCCGGTGACCGGCGCCACCACCACACAGGACATGACGTGCAATGCCGTGTGCAAGCGCATCAACGCATAGCGGCGTTGCCAGTCGATTTCAAGCGTGAGCGTTTCACCGAGTTCGGGCCGCGGCATGCCGGGTGCGGGGATGTGCAGCACTTGGTCGATAGCATCGCCCTTGCGCGTGTCGGCGATCGCGATCCGCTCGCCGTCCGCGCGCAGCAGAAAGCCGGTATCCGCCGCCTGCCCGCCTCCGACCGGATAGAAGATCGAGCGGTCGAACTCGATGCCGCGTTCCTGCACCGCGACAACCTGCGCGGTCGCAGTCTTCAGGTAAGCGTCGTGCCTGAACAGCAGTTCGGTACTCATGGCAAATGGGCGCTTAGCGACGCATTGATCTCAAGCTCAAGGTCCAATGCGACCCGTTGCGGATCGCGCCGAGACGACTTCGCAATCAATTTAGACTGGATCATGTTGTTGATCTTCTGGTCTGGAAAGAAAGTCGGCGAGTTCTTTGTCCGCGGCCAGGATGTGGAACGTGAGCCAATCCTCCGGGAAATGGATCAGGGGGATATGTAATTCGGGAGAATCGGCTTCGAATTTTGCAATGTATCTGACCGCCTGCCTAATCAGCCGGGCGTGTTCGGCTGCGTGCTGTTCCGTCTTCGGGTAATGATGCTCGGTCATCAGCTGCTCCTCAAACGCGAAATGCACTTTCGCATGGTGGACGATCTTGTGCAGAAGATCGACACAGGCAGTCTTGCCTTTACGTTCTTTCACGCTTGCCGCAAGTTGATTGAATAGAGCAACGAGGTGTTCGTGATCGGTGTCCAAGATGACGTGTCCGGTTGCCAGCACGTTATCCCAAGCGATCCATTTCATACTATTGACCTTGAGTTTGTTGAAAGCAGGGCTTCGAAACGCAGTCAATCAACCAATTGCGTTGCGCTGAAACCGTGCCATCGAATCGAAAACGGGCCATCGGGCAGTTCTATTGGGCCGGTGGCGCTTCAAACACGCCGTCAGTTTCTACTTTCGCACATCCTCGGCGCAAGCCGTATCGTTGGAGCTAGATTGAATATCGCGCGCCACCGACCTTGCATCGACTCGGGCCGCCGCAGATTCGCTTGCTCATGCACAGCAATCGTCGCCACCCAATTGCATCGGCGGACACTTTACTGTGCCATAACTACAGTAGACGCAGCAGTCTCCTGGCTTCGGCTTGAGCACTGTGTGGCATTCCTCGCATTCGTAAAACCACTGGCAGGCATCGGTGGGCATCTGCTCGGTCTTCCGATGACCGCAATGTGGACAAGCGATCGTCGATTCAAGAACGGCTGCTGCGCACATGCGGATTCGTTGCCGGAACGTCGAATAGGCTCGTCTGCATAACGGCTCGTTCGATTGCAGTGTTAGGCATCGGTGAAACCACTCTTGGTCAAACGATACGAATTCGCCCCCGGGAGTAACTCGAGCCAACCGCTGTCGACGGCATAGTGCAGGCCGACGTTGAATTCGGCTAGGCGGTAGCCTCTCTGCGACCAAAGCGTGAGAAAGTTCTTGCTGTGCACGATGTCACCCGCGAGCAAACCGAAGTGCCATACGGAAATTGCCAGGATCTCGCGTGCACATTGCTCGGGTGTTGCTAGGGTTGCCATCGGCGATTCCGATTCTAGGCATGTGGAGCCCATGCTTGCACTGTGGAACCAGCCACCAGTAAGCGGCCATCATATACTTGCCAACGCCGGGACGCACTGGCAGGGCACTTCAGCGTCGAGCCCGCCTGTCATCGGAGTCGTGCGGTGGCGACATCCGAATCTGCGCCAAATCAGACAGTTGCAGCCATCGCGCTGAGCGCTGTCGCCGGACGACGACAGATTCGCTGCACCCCGCACCGTTATCTACACTCTAAGTATCTGATCGCTCTGGCCTATTCAAGTTAGCACGATCTTTGCGTCAGCCTGGACGCAGACCCCTTAATCCTTTGCAGGAGGTGCAAAATGAGTTCAATTAGAAAATCTGCGGCCGTCGTCGCCATTGTGGTCGTGATCCTTGGCCTAGGCGCCTGCGCCGGTATGTCCACGCGCGATAAGAACACCGCGGTCGGCGCTGCGGTCGGCGGCGTGGCCGGGTCGGTTCTCAGCAACGGCAGCGCCCTTGGTACCGTCGGCGGTGCGGCGGTCGGCGGCGTAATCGGGAACGAAGTCGGAAGGCACAAGTAGCGGCGCAGCGCGTTCCCTCAGATCCCCGGTATTCGCTGACTTGCTCAGCGATTGTGCCGGCGCGCAAGCACGCCTGCATTGGCCTCGAACCGGCGATCATTCCTCGGCGTCATGGCTGGCGCGGGTATCCGGGCCTGCGACGGTGCCGTCGCCACGTGCCCGCTTCTGTCGCAGGCGTACGTTCTTCTCGTCGTTGGCGAAGATGAAGCGGCCATAAAGCACGCAGCCCTTCATGCCTGGATCGCAAGCGAGGTTGTTGACCTTGGAACACACGTCGTTCAATTCGTGTGGACAACCCCATGAGCCAGACATAATTCGTCCCTTCACCGAGCGATTGGTCACCGCAGATTCTATCGTAGAACAGCTCGACGTAACTGAAGATGGAATCCCGGTCCGCGCGATTGCCTGGTGCAAGGAGCTATCCGAGTTTGCAGCCGCCCTCGCCCAGCGGCCGGAACGCCTCCTCGGCCCGAATGGTTTCCAGGAGTTTGTAACAGTCCCAGGGGCCCTTGGACTCGGCCGGACGCTTGACTTCGAACAGGTACATCGGATGCATCTTGCGTCCGTCCTTGCGTATGACTCCTTTTCCGAACAGCGGGTCGTCGGTCGGCATCGATTTCATTTCGGCCACTACCGCCTTGCCGTCGGTCGACACCCCGATCTTGTCGACAGCCTTCAGATAATGCAGCGTACCGGCGTAGACGCCCGCCTGCATATCATTGGGCATGTTCTTTCGCGGATGTCGCGCCTGGAAGCGGCGCGACCAGGACCGCGTACCCTCGTTCATGTCCCAGTAGAATGGGTCGACGGCTAGCAAGCCCTGCGCCTTTTCCAGGCCGAGCGGCGCCACCCCGTTCACGTCGAAAATGAGGCCCGTGAGCATCTGTTTTTGTCCAAGCCTGAATTCCGCCGCTGTCTTCAGCGAATTGACAAGATCGCCGCCGGCGTTCGCAAAGGCCACTACCTCGGCGCCTGAGGACTGCGCACGCAAAATGTAGGAAGAAAAGTCGCCCTCACCGATCGGGTGGCGGGCGCTGCCGACGACCTTTCCCCCGCGCTTCACGATTTCGTCGCTCGCCTGCTTTTCCAAGTCGTGGCCGAATGCATAGTCCGCGGTGACGAAGAACCATGTCTTGCCGCCGCGCTTAAGCACCGCATTGGCAATGGAGTGGCCCTGAGCGTAGGTATCGTAGGTCCAGTGCACGGTGTTCGGGCTGCATTGCTCCCCGGTGAGAACCGACGTTCCCGCACCCGAGCCGATTAATACTTTGTTCTTATCGCGCACGATGTTGTTTACGGCAAGCGCCACCGCTGAGTTGGGGAGGTCGGCGATCATTTCAACGCCTTCGGTGTCGATCCATTTGCGCGCAATTGCCGCACCGACGTCCGGCTTGTTCAGGTGGTCGGCATAAATCACCTCCGCTTTGCGGCCCGCCGCCTTGCCGCCGTAGTCCTCGACGGCCATCTGGGCCGCAATGACTGAACCGATGCCCTGGTAGTCGGCATATACGCCTGACATATCGTTGAGAATGCCGATTTTGATGACGCCTGTCTGAGCGCGCAGTATTTCAAAAGGGGTAAGGGCCGAAACAAGACCTGTGGCGGCCAGTGCAGCGGTGAACTTGCGGCGGGATTGACTTTGCGGGTTCCTCATGGCTCCTCCTTTTATAGAAGCGGACTGCGCGTATGCCGATCATCGGTGCGACGCGAGCGGCGCTTGTATCGATTGTTATATAACATTACCATTTACCTGTCAATGAACGCTGGTAACCCGCCGCAGCAGGCCCGAAATTTCTGCGCTGGATCGATGGCCGGTTCATAAAGCGCGATAAAATCCATTTCCACAAGCATGTAAGGGGGATTTCTTGGCAGTGCGTCAGAAAGGCAACGGTCCGACAAGCGCTCTAAAAGCGCCGACACCCCATAGAGCACGCGTGGTCTCGCCAATCAGGCCCGTTCACGGCCTGGACTATGACGTGTTGGACGAAATGCTGGGCTACTGCCTGCGCAGAGCTCAAATCGCGATGTTCCTGTCCTTCTATAAGGCGACGCGGGGCCAAACCATTACACCGCCCCGCTTCACCGCCTTGGTCATAGTCGGCGCCAATCCGGGAATCAGTCAGTCCACGCTTGGCGCCGTCCTTGGTATCGCGCGTTCCGGTGCAATGTACCTTACGGAGTGGATGGTGGTCCGTGGGCTCGTCGAGCGGCGACCGGTTCCAAGCGACGGACGCTCCTGGGGTCTCCACCTTACGGAGCAAGGACGAAAGATCACGGAAAAGATGAAGCGCAACGTTCTCGCCGAAGACCGAAAGCGATCTTCGGTGCTCACCGACCAAGAGCGCGACGAGCTGTTTCGCCTGCTATTAAAACTGGCCGACTAGACGGGACAGCCACGTTGCAGCACCCCGGCGCGAGCGTCCTGCGTCTCCCCCCGCGTTTTCAGTGCCGCCTGCCTCGGCCGCCCGGAGGCACTGCGCTGTAGTCCTGCATTTTAAACACCTCGCGCACCATGCCGTCGGAGGAAAACTGCACGTACAGGACATAGGGGTTTGCGTTTTCGCCCATGGGATACTGCCATACGTCACGCTCGAGCCGCGTATATCGCGTAATTGTCGACGGTGGACCGAATAGCTCACGCACCTCTTTCATGGTCGCGGTCCCCACCACCAGTTTGGCAATGTTGGCATCCGTGAGCCGCTGCTCGATAGCCTGCACTGCGCCGTCCGCCCCTAGCACGACTGCGTAGGTGACGCGGCCGAGGGGGCCGCGCGGGTAATAGAGCACGCTGCCGCCTCCGGGTGCTTCGACCCGCTCGGCCGGCTTGCCCATCAGCGCTTCGACCTCCGCGGCAGTGGATTTGCCTGCGACCAAACTGCTGCCGGAATACGAAGCGCAGGCTGAGAGCAGCGCCATCGCCAGACATGCCGCAATGTACGGGGTCTTCATGCCTTGCTCCGTGGAATTTCAATGAACGGTAGAACTACTCAGCGCTCTCCTTCACACTACTACTGCAGCCCGACCCATGCAAGCAGGTGCCTGCGACCGCGGCGAACACCTGGCCGCGCCCCACCGCCCCGCGAGAGCGCCAGGCTAAGCTTATTGAGAATTACGTAACCGTATGACATCAGAACAACTCAGCCTGAGTCCAACATGCTGCAATGATGGAAGAGCGTCGTTGAGCGGATTTGAGTTTCGCGCGAGCGCCGTGATGCAGTTC
>Ga0334722_10000385_pt1 | contig 66836 bp, 65 predicted proteins | sample C3_bottom_MG_FD_207210 | JGI IMG/M metagenome (GOLD analysis project Ga0334722, IMG submission 207210) | Sediment microbial communities from Yellowstone Lake, YNP, Wyoming, USA - C3_bottom | ecosystem: Environmental > Aquatic > Freshwater > Lake > Sediment | place: USA: Wyoming | collected... | reverse complement strand
TAACAGGCTGATCCCTTCCAAGAGTCCATATCGACGAAGGGGTTTGGCACCTCGATGTCGGCTCATCGCATCCTGGGGCTGGAGAAGGTCCCAAGGGTATGGCTGTTCGCCATTTAAAGCGGTACGCGAGCTGGGTTCAAACCGTCGTGAGACAGGTTGGTCTCCTATCTGCTGTGGGCGTTGTTGCTTGAAAAGAGTCTTTCCTAGTACGAGAGGACCGGAAAGAACAAACCTCTGGTGTATCAGCTGTTCCGCCAGGAGCACTGCTGAGTAGCTACGTTTGGAAAGGATAACCGCTGAAAGCATATAAGCGGGAAGCCTCCTTTAAGATAAGGCAACTGTTGGAGCTTGCTCCAACATAATTTCCTAGAAGATGACTAGGTTGATAGGTCTCAGATGCAAGTGCAGCAATGCATTAAGTCGAGAGATACTAATAAATTAAAATTACACTCTTAAATTTAAATTTCTTAGTGGCGTGTAGCATGCAACATGCAGCAAGTAAAATTGTTTCGTGTCTCGTGTTACTTGTCGCTAGGTCGGTTAGTAGTTAATAGTTTCTAACACCTCCAGCACTAACTTTGCATAGGCGAGAGCCGAAATACAGCACCATGCGTGCTGATGCAAAGTTAGTGCTGGAAAGATTTGATCTACTGAATAAATAGTTGTAGTATTTGTAGTATATTTACAATGAATAATATTATGAAAAAGTATTTGAAGAAATACGGCGAAAGTTTGAAATTTATTCTGATAATTTTTTCTGTAATTGCGATTGCGATTTTTTCATTTTTATTTTTCGCACCCGTTATTAATGCATTTTGATAAGTTTATAAAGTTCATAAAGTCAAAAGTTCATAAAGTCAACACTTTATAAACTTTCTAACTTTTAACTTTATAAACTCGAAAAAAGAGCATTGTTTTGGTGGTTCTAGCGAAGTGGCAACACCCGATCCCTTTCCGAACTCGGCAGTTAAGCACTTCAGCACCGATGATATCTAGGCTTTAGCCTAGGAAAAGTAGGACGCCGCCAAAACAATGCTCTTTTTTGTTGGGCATTTTTCGATTATGACGAGTTGTGCTAGAATATGAAATATGGAAATAGTAGATAATCTGAAGCTTGCCGCAAATAATTTTTGGCAAGATAAATATAAGCGAAAAAGAACTATTATTATAGCGATTTTTGTTGCTATCTTTTTGCTTTTTATATTTTTAATTTATTCTTGGCTGGCGCCAAAGGCGACCTGCACAGATGGAAAGCAGAATCAAAATGAAGAAGGGATTGATTGTGGCGGGGTTTGCGCCAAGAAATGCGTAAAAATCACCGCGCAGGACCTTACTGCTCAGGAAAGCGGGTTTGTGGCAAGCGGCGCAGTTAATAAATATGATTTATATGGTCGGGTGTCTAATCCGAACAATGTTTTTGGAAGCAGCAAATTTCAATATGAGTTCAAAGTCAAGGATTCTGCCGGTCAAGTGATTGCAACAAGGCAAGGGATTGGTTATGTTTTGCCGGGTGAAAGTAAATATATAGTTGAAAACAACATTGAAACGGATGTGACGCCGTCTAGCGTGGAATTTAATATTACTAATCCAGTATGGGTTGAATTTATGGATTCATATGAAAAACCGCAGCTTAAGGTGGTCAATAAACAATATGATCAGATAAGTTCCGGAGTCGGATTCAGCGAAGCCATCGGTCTAATGAAAAATGAAAGCCCGTTCGATTTTAATTTAATTAAGCTTGATATTATATTAAAAGATGCGCAGGACAAGGTGATAGCCCTTAATTCAACTGAAATGCGGACCGTAAAATCCGGAGAAAATCGCGATTTCAAAGCGCTGTGGCTCAATAGATTTCCGGGAGAAGTTATGAATGTTGAAGTGCAGGCCGAAGCTAATATTTTTGACTCGGAATCTTTCGCAAAAAAATATGTTACGCCTGTAAATTCACAGCCATCTAATTATCGCTAGACACCTTTTTATTCGGAAAAATAGGCCTAAACGTCGCTAGGCGTTGTATTTTTATGAAAAATTTTTTAAAAATTGATTGGGTGCTTATGGTCGCCATAGTTCTGCTGCTGGCTGTGGGCCTGTTAACCCTTTACAGCATATCTTCAACTGAAAATAATTTACAGTTGAATAATTTTCAAAAACAATTAACGTCGGTTGTTATCGGTATGGCGCTGATGTTATTTTTTTCGTTTTATGATTATCGGGCGCTCAGTTCATATAGCACAAAACTATATTTTGTTATGATTGCGGTTTTGGCGATGATAATAATATGGGGAACTAGCATACGGGGCACGACTGGATGGATTGGTTTTGGGCCATTTCATATCCAGCCCGTGGAAATCACGAAGCTTATCGTAATAATTTTTTTGGCTAGTTTTTTATCAAAGAAAAAAACCCGTCTAAGCGTAGTTGTCCGGACAATCGCCTCGATAATTCTGGTGTTTGTGCCGGTTTTGTTAATCCTAAAACAACCGGATCTTGGAAGCGCGGCAGTGGTTATGGGAATATGGCTTGGCATGCTTTTCGTGTCCGGAATAAATAAAAAAGTTTTGGCCGGCCTGATATTGATCGGATTGATCACAGCTTCTTCCGGTTGGTTTGTATTAAAGGACTATCAAAAAGAAAGGCTGATAAATTTTGTCAGCCCGAATAATGATCCTCGCGGAAGCGGGTATAATGTAATCCAATCAATTGTGGCGGTTGGCTCGGGAGGGGTTTGGGGCAAGGGCTTGGGACATGGCTCACAGAGCCAGCTCAACTTTTTACCCGAAAAACAAACTGATTTTATTTTTGCAGTATTCGCAGAGGAGTTGGGATTTTTTGGGTCATTGATAATTTTGGGATTGTTCGGAATATTGATTTATAGAATCAAGGAAGCGGCGCGCTTAGCGAGGGATAATTTTGGCTATCTTTTAGCGGTCGGAATAAGCGTGATGCTTTTTCTGCAAATTTTGGTTAATGTCGGCATGAATGTCGGCGTAGCGCCTGTGGCCGGAGTGCCTTTGCCATTTCTAAGCTACGGGGGAAGTTCAATGATTGCTATCCTTGCTTCTATGGGAATAATCCAAAGCATTTATATTAGGCGCATTAAGTCTCTATAGCAAAATAGCTCACACATTTCGCACTCATCTCCACATCATATTTGCTTAAAAAAATCTTCAAAGTATGACGATACACTTTCAGATTTTTTTAAGCAAATCTGACGCAAATCTGAGCACGAACTGCACAAGCTATTTTGCTATAGAGACTTCCCTTGACTAGAATGATAAATATTGCTAAACTCTTAAAGTACAAAAATATGAAAAATAAGCCACATCAAGCGGATTTTTTGGCGAAATGTTCGGTCTGTGAAAGCTCTCTGGATCCAATCAATGTAGTCATACTTGATGAAAAAGAGCAAAAAACAACTGTTCATGTAACTTGCTCCAAATGTAAGAGCGCGGCGATAGTTTTTTTATCCAACAATCAAACAGGCATGGTGAGTGTTGGAATGGCTACTGATTTGGACAGTTCTGAAGTAAAAATTAAATTTGACAGAGAAGCGATAAGCGCGGATGAAATCATAGATCTTCATCAATTTGTTTCGGATGATCAAGGCAATATATTGCAATTAATAAAATAATCAAGTTAATTTTTTTAATGCTCAAGGGGTTTCTCGCGTAGCGAGAAGCAGGTAGGGCGTAAATATTTATGGATAAAGTAATATTGGAAGCAAAGGCGAGAGCTGAACGCGGCCGAAAAGTTAATAAGGGGCGAAAAGAAGGCCTTGTGCCAGCTGTTGTCTATGGGCACAGTGTTGAGTCAGCAAGTCTTTGGGTTAATGCATTGGATTTAAAAAGACTTTTGAGAAAGTCAGGCGAAAGCACCATTATCGATCTAAAGATCGATGGCAAGGACGATCGCAACGTTCTTATTCATGAAATTCAAAAAGACGGCGTGAAGGGTGGTTTTATGCATATTGATTTTTTTCAAGTCAGAATGAATGAAAAAATCGAAACCGAAGTTGAACTGGTGTTTGTTGGAGAATCAAAGGCAGTCAAGGAAATGGGCGGAATTTTAGTTAAAAATATTGACAAGGTCAAAGTCAGATGTTTGCCAGCCGATCTGCCGTCACATATCGATGTTGATATTTCTGTGATCAATACTTTTGAAGATCATATCGCGGTCAAGGATCTGAAAGTTTCCAGCAAAGTGGAACTCGATGTTGAGCCGGAAACGGTGGTTGCGCTGGTTACTCCTCCACGAACAGAAGAAGAATTGGCCAGTCTTGAAGAAAAAGTTGAAGCAGATGTAACCAAGGTCGAGGGTGTAGTCAAGGAAGAAGCGCCTGTTGAAGAAAAGAAAGAAGAAAGCAAAAAATAGGCTTAAATATAGTAAAAAACCATTCTGCTTAGGCCGAGTGGTTTTTTCATTGGTAAAAGTAGTGATATAATACACATTGATGGAAATAAATAAAAAAAAGGTATCAATAATATTTTTAATAGTGGCATTTGCCCTCATTAATGTTTTTGGGTATTCAAATAATAAGGCTAACGCGGATACGGCTGCGAATCAAACTCAAAATGAAATAGATAAGACACAAAAAGAGATAGACAGGGTGACTGCCGAACTGGCGGCGCTAAATAATCAAAAATATAGAAATCAGGTTCAAATCAATGCAACGCAGGCACTGCTTAACAGTTTAACATCGGACATTTCCAGGCAAGAAGCGGAACTCACTAATCTCAAACAAAGAGCGGAGCTTAATAAGACAATGCTGGCAGAATATATTCGGCAAATATATTATGCCGATCAAGAAGATCCCTTGGTGAAGTTACCCGTGTTTCAAATGAACTTAAGTGATTTTTCTGCTAATTTCGACGGGATGATTGGTATTAAGTCTAAAATAATGGATGCGTTAGCTGTAATTGATGACGCAAAAACTCAAACCGAGAAGGCTAAGGCCGAGCTGGCTGATCAGGCGCAAACAAAACAACAAGCGCTTCAGTCTCAAAAAAATCAGCAAGCACAGGTGATTGGCGATGTGCAGGAAACGCAAGCTACGCTCGCAGAGTTGCAGCAGAAACTTTATGAGTTACAAAGCGACTTGAATGCGGTGACGGGGAATTCATATAATGCAAAGGATATCTTTGATGCAATAGATTATGTAAATGGTAAAACCGGAGTTCCTAAGGGAATTTTATTTGCATTTCTTACGCAAGAATCTGGTCGCGGGAAAAATACCGGACAATGCGCATATGATGATATGGAACAAAAAGCGACAGCTGCTTACAAAAAATATGGCAAAGCACACGGATGGAATTATAAACCGTCCATTGCTAACCTTACATATCGCAAAGGTCTTTTTGAAGATCTTGTTCCTAAGCTTGGTTATAGCAAGAGTAAAAAAGTTTCGTGCGCAATCATCCCCGCTAATTTCGCGAACTATGAACCAAATCAGGGAGGCGCAATGGGTGTCGCACAGTTTATGTCGGACACATGGATGTACGGGGGAAATCCAACTTATCGGGGGCGTGTAATAAATGCTACGGGAAATAAGAATCCGGATCCATGGAGTCTTACTGATGGCACAATGGCATTGGCATTTAAAGTGAAAGATGCAGGGGGGACCTCAACGAGTTCATCTGCAATTAAAAAAATGGTGACAAATTATTATGGCGCATCCCCTGATAGCAGCTCAGTTGCAAGAAATTATTACAACAATATCATCTATTATGTTAAGAATTATGATAAATTGGCAAATAATTAATTGATAGATAGTGTGGCTTAGCAAGACGCCTAGTAATCGATTAAAAAACTCTTCTATTACTTAGTCATTATTATTAGCCTAAAAAACAGGTGAACAAGCCTGTTTTTTGATATTCACAATTTGAACAGTATTTGCGCTTGACATAGCTTTGCATTTTGCGTATACTGTCACGCCAGGAGAATACAAAATAGAGTCTCATTGAGTTCAAAAGAGCTATTTTTTATTCGCTCAAAATACAACTTAATAGCCTCAATTCGTTTCGATTTTAGTCGTGGCGATATCATCGGGGCAAAATAATAATTTAATAAAAAATTATTCGTAGACAAAAAAATATAACCAAATTGCGATTAAAAATCGTCGCAATCGTTCCAATGCTCGCCAGCCTAATAATGACAGGGTCTCCAACGGCCCATGCGGCAGAATCTCCTTTGCAAAGCATTCAGGATTTTCTCGGCACTAAAAAAACAGTCATCTATAACCAGATAACCGAAGATATTTCTCCTTCAGATAAAAAAAGTCAAGAGAATATTACGCCGACTGACAAGAAAAAAATCCCTAAGGAAATTACTGATCCCAAAGAAATTGAGAGGGCGGCTGAATTCGCCGCAAAGGCTACGGGAGTCCGCAAAGACTTTCTGATGGGTATGTTGGAGGTCGAGTCTGATCTCGGAAGAAAAACCGGCGCTTGTACCTACAAAGAAGTGGAAGATGGAGCAGAAAATTCTCATAACAACGGAATGCTGGGCGACAGAGCTTATAATACCTTTCTGAATCGCAGAGAAACAATAAAGGATCTGGCAAAAGATCTGGGGTATGACTATGAACAATTAAAAGTATCCTGTAATCCCGCCGGCTATGTCGGAACTGGTGGCGCGTTGGGCGTGCCTCAGTTTATGCCGGATATCTGGATGGATTACAAGGATCAGATTTCAGAAATTGTCGGCAAAGAAAATCCTGATCCGTGGAATGCTGAAGATGGCGTTGTGGCGATGGCATTACTTTTGAAAGACACTCCGGGCGTAACGGACCATAACTACTATGCCGAAAGAAACGCCGCCAAGATGTATCTTTCCGGCACCACGTCATATATTTATGATTGGTATGCCGATCAGGCATTTTATTGGGCGCAAAACTACCAAAAACTTTTAGGATAATTTGACAAAAGCCTAAGAGGGGAGTATAATGGGGATATACAATAAGAAACGGGTGAACAAAGCCCGTTTTTTTATGTATTAAAAATCACCCCGTCAAATACAGCTATGCTGTCCGCCTATGGCGGAATTTGACTGGGTAAAAACAAAAACAAAAAACTGCGAAAGCAGAAATAAAAAATTACAAGACAAAGTAATCTTTGCCTTAGGCTCGGGAGCTATGCTTCAAGAGTTCTAAACAAATTCATCCGCTACGGCGGATGTTTTTTATTTGACAAATTACATTATTCATGTAATTTTTAAATCAGCGAGTGATTTTTTTCATAAATTCTTATCAAGGAGGTGTGCGATGCTGCCGGTAGGATTGCGTAATAGATTAAATCGTTCTTTGTTTGAAACTGTCGTTTGCGTTACGGTTGCCCTGCCTTTTGCGCTGATAATTTGCGTTTGTGGCAGCGAACAAAAAAGATGGAGGCACAAATGATACAAAAAGTTGATGCAATATTGTTGTGCGCTTTTGCCGTTGCGTGCATGGCGGTAGCGGCAATGGTTATTATTGTAAGCATATCTCCGCTGGGTAAAGTCATTAAATGGCTTTATGAACCCAACAATACGGTCTGATGCTCAATTATTGAGTGTCAGACCCTTTTTATTTATTTGCTTGAAATAAAAGCCGGACTCGGATATACTTACTTATATGCCCCGCACCAAATTCCGAAGGTAAATTTATGGTATTTTTAGGTCTTTATTCACGGAATCGCCTGCGGCTTAGCGAATTTGTAATTTTAAGTTTTTACTGAGAATTGGTGCGGGATGCTCATTTTTTGTGACTTCTCGTTCCTCAAAGACAAAAATGGCAGAATATTTCGAAATTCAAGGCGGAAAAAGGCTCAAAGGAGAGATAGACGTGCGGGGTTCAAAGAACGCTACGACGCCTATTTTGGCCGCCACACTGCTAACCAAGGAGGAGTGTGTGTTAAGCAATATCCCTCTGATAGAGGATGTTTTCAGGATGATTGAAATCCTGCAAAGCATGGGGGTCGAAGTGCGGCGCTTGGGTGAAAGGAAAATTAGCGTGAAAGCCGGCCAGATTGATCCAGATAAAATGGACGTGGAAAAAGTAAAAATGTTGCGCTCGTCAATCTTGCTTTTGGGATCTCTGAGCGCGCGTTTTGATAAATTCAAACTCTATCATCCTGGCGGCTGTGTGATTGGCAAGCGTCCGGTTGATGCTCACTTCAAAGCTCTGGAGCAATTAGGCGTGGATATAAAACAAGACGGAAAGGGTTATATCATAAATTCCAAAAATAAAAAAAGCGGGAAAGTTATTCTTTCGGGAATGTCGGTGACGGCGACGGAAAACGCAATGATGTTGGCGGCCGGAATCTCCGGTAAGACAATAATTAAGATTGCAGCCTGTGAACCGCACGTGGAAGATTTGGGCAAATTTCTGATTTCAATGGGCGCGAAAATCAAGGGTCTAGGCACGCATACGCTGGAAATTATCGGAACGAAAAAATTGCATGGCGCCAAACATTCAATTATTCCGGACGCGAATGAAGCGGCAACTTTTCTGATTATGGGAGTGGCGACCGGCAGTCCGATCAAAGTTAAAAATGCCGTCGAAGATCATTTGAATCTGGTTTTAGAAAAATTGCGCGAGTTCGGAGCTGACTTTAGGATTGGTAAAAACTACATCGAGGTGATTCCGACCAAAAAATTAAAAGCCATTTCAAAGTTGGACACGCGCACCTATCCCGGCATTCCTTCAGATGTCCAAGCGCCATTTGGAGTTTTAGCAACTCAGGCTGAGGGACAGACCCTGATACACGATACTCTTTTCGAGGGCCGGTTTAATTATATTGGCGAAATAAAGCGCATGGGTGCTAAGGCGGAAATTGTGGATATGCATCAAGTTATGATTACTGGTCCGACCAAACTAAAAGGCAAGGAAATAAAAAGTTTTGACCTGCGAGCCGGCGCATCGCTGATTATCGCGGCGCTGGTAGCAAAAGGCAAGACCAGAATCAACGATATTTATCAGGTAGACAGGGGATATGAAAAGATTGAAGAACGTTTGCAAAAATTGGGCGCGGATATAAAAAGAATTTCAAAATAAATGGAAAAACTAAAGCCAGGAAAGGATTATATTGGGGTGGGTGGAGGCGTTTTGATTTTTAATAAGAAAAGGGAAGTTCTTTTGATGAAGCGCTCGGGTAAGGTTAGAAATAATATTGGATGGTGGGCAAAGCCAGGGGGAAAGGTTGAATATGGTGAGACTGCAATTAAAATGGTGAAAAGAGAAATAAAAGAAGAGACCAATATTGATATTGAAGTATGGGGGCAATTACCGCATACTGACCACATAATAAAAAAAGAAGGACAACATTGGGTAGCAATAAATTTCGTTGCTAATTATAAAAAAGGCGAAGTGAAAAATATGGAACCGCATAAATGCGAAGAGATAAAATGGTTTTCCTTGAATAAGCTTCCTCAAAAAATGGAACAAACTACAAGAGAGGCAATTAGGAATTATTTGGATAAAAAGATTATTAAATTATAATTTACAAAATTGCATGTTTATCAGAAAAATCGGAATTGATTTGGGAACTGCCAATACTTTGGTTTTTGTTCCAGGCAGAGGAGTGGTTGCCAATGAGCCAAGTGTGGTGGCGATTTCGATTTTGGACAACAAAGTTTTGGCAGTTGGTGAAGAGGCTCGGGATATGCTAGGCAGGACACCGGATACGATTGTAGCTAGTCGTCCGATGAAAGACGGAGTGATTGCGGATTACAAAATTACAGAGGCAATGCTTAAGTATTTCATCAATAAGGTTAGTGGAAAATTTAGAATGGTACGTCCGGAGATTATGATCTCTATTCCGGCCGGCGTAACCAGTACCGAACGCAGAGCGGTAATTGATGCGGCTATCAGAGCCGGCGCTAAAGCGGCGTATGTTGTGAAAGAACCGGTTTTGGCTGCCATTGGCGCAGGCATTCCGATTAATTCCGCCGCCGGCAATATGATTATTGATATCGGTGGCGGTACCTCCGAAGTGGCCATAATTTCCCTAGGCGGAATCGTGGCGGCGCACAGCGCGCGCGTCGGTGGGAACAAGTTGGATCAGGCTATTGCGGATTATGTGAAAAGAAAATACGGACTGGCAATTGGAGATCGGACAGCTGAAGAAATCAAGATTCAGATTGGTTCGGCCATGCCACTGGTCAAAGAAGACCATATGGAGGTGCGCGGACGGGATTTGACTGGCGGATTGCCAAAGACTATCAAGATTTCTTCCAATGAGGTCACAGAAGCCATTCAAGATGAGCTCCGGGAAATTATCAATGCCATCAAAAAAGTTTTGCAGGAAACTCCGCCGGAACTGGCGGCGGATGTGATGGATAAAGGGATGGTGCTTTCTGGCGGAGGAGCGATGATCCGCAATCTGGATCAATTAATAACCAAAACGATCGAAGTGCCATGCTATGTCGCAGACGAGCCTTTGTTGTGTGTGATAAAAGGAATTGGAATTGCTTTGGATAATCTGGATTTATACAAAAGAACCATAATGCTTTCTAAATAAAAATGAAGATTGGCATTGATGCTTCGCGTGCGTTCATCAAAAAGCGCACCGGAATTGAAGAATATTCATATCAAGTCATCAAACACCTGAGAGACAAATTGGATGGTCATCAGGTTGTTTTATATTTGCGGAAAAAACAAGTCGTAGATTTTGAAATTCCAAAAAATTGGAAAATCAAAAAAATCCGGCTGCCGAAATTTTGGACCCAAATAGGTTTGTCGCTGGAAATGATCCTGCGTCCGGTGGACGCGCTTTTTATTCCGGCACACACCGTGCCTCTCATCCATCCGAAAGAAACTATCGTGGCTATCCACGGTTTGGAATATGAGGTTATGCCTGAGGCGTATTCCCGCTGGGAAAGATTCTATATGCGCTGGTCTATAAAGCATTCTTGTTACGCGGCGCAGACCATCATTAGCGTTTCAAAAAATACCAAATACGATTTAGGGCGGCTGTATAAAGTTTCGGACGAGAAAATTCAAGTTGTTTATGAAGGCTTTGAACGGGAACAGAAAACAAAAGAAAATCCGGAAGAATACAGCAATTTTAAGCCTTACTTATTATTCATCGGAAGACTGGAGGAAAGGAAGAATATAGTCGGTATTATCAAAACATTTGAAATGCTGAAAGAAAAATATAATATTTCGCACAAGTTGCTTCTGGCCGGAAAACGGGGACACGGATTTTTGAATATTGATTTGAAAATTAAAACTTCAAAATATAAAAAAGATATTATTCGGTTGGGATTTGTGCGAGACGAAGATAAATTCAATTTAATTTCGCAAGCGGATGTTTTTATGTTTCCGACTTTTTATGAAGGCTTTGGCATTCCTGCCCTTGAGGCGCAAAGCGTGGGTGTGCCGGTGGTGACTTCCAATCTTTCTTCGATGCCGGAGGTGGTCGGCAATTCAGCAATTCTCGTTGATCCGCGGGAGCCGGAATATATAGCGCAAAGGACGTATGAGTTGCTATACAATAAAGAGTTGCGGGATGATATAATAAAAAAAGGTTTTGAGAATGTGAAGAGATTCAGTTGGGAAGACTGCGCATCAGCTATCGCCGATATGATACTAATCTACAGATAAATGCAAATCTACGAACATGCAAATTCGCGTATTTGTAGATTTGCATAAATTCGCGTAATTTGTATTTTTATGATTATACAGAATAAAAAAATTGCCATTGTGCACGATTTTCTGGCGGATTTCGGGGGAGCCGAAAGAGTTTTGGAAGTGTTGTGTGAGATGTTTCCGGAAGCGCCGATTTATACGTTGCTCTATGACAAAGAAAAGATGCGCGGCAAGTTTGCCGGCAAAGAAATTCACACTTCTTTTTTGCAAAAGTTTCCGAAGTTTTTGCGCAAGCGGAAAAAATGGCTTTTACCGCTTTTGCCGACCGCGCCGGAAATTTTTGATTTGCGCGACTTTGATATTGTTATCAGTAGTTCTGGCGCATGGAGCAAGGGGATCGTGACCAGGCTTAATACGATTCATATTTCCTACATCCATAGTCCGATGCGATTCGTTTGGGATGCAAATGAGGAATATTTGTCGCAGCAGAAAAAAATATTTCCATTCAATTTCTTGGCGCGCTTGCTTCTGAATTACATCCGTGTTTGGGACAGGGTGGCGGCTGATCGCCCGGATTTTTTAATTGCCAATTCAAAATACACGCAGGATAGAATTAGGAAATATTATGGTAGGGAGGGCGTGGTAATATACCCTCCAGTTCAGGAGCTGAGCTCCGGCCAGGCCATAACGACTCAGGAGCTCAGCTCCAAAAATGCTCTCGATCAGGAGAAAAAACATTTCTTGATAGTTTCCCGCCTTTCGCCGTATAAAAAAATAGATATGGTTATTGAAGCGTTTAACAAGCTGGGCTTGCCGCTAGTGATCATAGGTGAGGGGCAGCAGGAAAAATATTTGCGGTCCATCGCAAACAATAATATAAAAATTTTGAGTTGGCAGTCGAATGAAAAAACAGCCAAATTTTATGCCGGAGCGCGCGCTTTCATCTTTGCCGGCATAGATGATTTTGGGATGGCTCCGGTTGAAGCTATGGTATATGGTGTGCCTGTGTTGGCAATCCGCAAAGGCGGAGTTTTGGAGATTGTGGAAGAAGGCAAAATGGGCGAATTTTTTGACGCAGCCACGCCGGAAGTTATTGCGGACGGTGTCAGGCGGTTGATGGAAAACGAAAAAGGCTATAATATTGAAGAAATCAAAAATAAAGCCCAAGAGTTTAGAAAAAGCAGATTTATTGCGGATTTATCAGCATTTTTGGATGGTATTGACAAAAATTAAATTTGTGTATATAATACATAGTTCTTTAATTTAGTTGAAGTTGCTTCTAAGCTAAGCTATATTATAGTAAAAATATTTCACAAAGGGGGTATTGCTTGATGGAAAGGCAAGAAGAACTTTACTTCGAAATGAGAGATGAGCGCAAAGACGCTGATTCTATCACACACCTAGATATCCTCCGAATATTATTGTGTAAAGGAATAATGCTCGGGGATATCTGGAAAATGATAGAAAACTGGTGCGAAAAAGGCTACCTGAGCGCGAATCAGGAGGGCACCACCTACTGTTTCCAGGTTTAGATTGTATGCTTGGGCGGGGTCAATCCATTGGGATCCCCGCCTTTTTTATTTGTGTTATAATTGATCTATGGCGATAATCGGCAATACAAAGACAATAAAACTGCTGGACAGGATAGTTGAAACAGGCAAAATAGCCAACGCCTATTTATTTTTGGGTCCGGAAAATGTGGGGAAGTTTACGGTGGCATTGGAATTTGCTAAAAAGTTAACTGGTTCGGACGGAAAGGTAAATTTCGATTTGATTATTATCGCGCCGGAAACTGAAGAGAAAAAGGGCGTCACGAAAAAACTGGATATTAAAGTAGAAATGATTCGGGAGCTGCAACACAAACTAAACCTGACCTCGGCTGGCGGCAAATATAAAGCTGTTATTATTGATGATGCTGAGCGGTTGAATAAGATGGCTCAGAACGCGCTGCTCAAAACACTGGAAGAGCCGAATGAAAAAGTGGTGCTGATTCTGGTTTCCCAAAATGAAAAGAAAATTTTGCCAACCATAGCATCGCGTTGCCAGAAAATTAAATTTGGTTCGGTGGATGATACGGATATTGAGAAAATTATTCCGGCTGAAGCCAATAATAAAAAAGAAATAATATTTTGGGCTCTCGGGCGTCCAGGCATTGCTGTTGGCTTGATTAATGATCCGGCGGAGTTGGAATTCAGAAAAAGAGCGTCAGACGATTTAACCAATCTTTTTTCGGGAAATATTAGTGAAAAATTTTCTATGGCGGATGAAATGAGCAAGGATGCGCAAATGTTAATAAAAAAAATAAATCTCTGGCTGATTATTTTACGCCAGTCGATGTTTAGAAAAGACAAGCTAAGCGTAAAAATTTATCCTGACAAAGCCTTGCGATTGATAGAAGAGATTACTGCCAGTCTGGAGGCATTGCGGGATACTAACTCTAATTCCAAATTAATTTTAGAGAATTTGTTTCTGAAATTCACCCTGTCAAATAATATCAATTTGTCCAGTGTGATTTACAAAAATTAGCAAAGCCTAATAAATAGTGAATTTGTAATAATAATCTATTTGATAGGGTAAAAAAACAAAAAATGTTTTGGTTTAAAAATAATTTTTCAGCTGGGGGAAAAAACAGAATTGTCAGGACATCGCCTAACACTTCTTTTGACAGGAAGATTGTTTCCGGCAAAAAAAGAAGCGGATCCGGAGGCGCTAAAAACCATTTGGCTGCCAGAATATTAACTTGGACCTCTATAACAATCTTCGTTGGAGTTACCGGCTATGTCCTGTTTTTTTCTCCCGTGCTTTCTGTAAGCGCGATTCAAGTTAGCGGAACCGAGGCGCTGAATGCTTCGGATGTTTCTAGCGCAGTAAATTCGGCGATAGAAGGCAAGTATCTGGGCATGTTCAACAAAAGCAACATTATCCTAGCTAACAGCGGCAATATAAAAAAAGGCCTAACTGACAAATTCAGGAAAATAGAAAGCGTTGAAATAACAAAAAGGTTTCCTGATAAATTGCTTGTCAGGGTCAAAGAAAGAGAATCGGCGCTGGTATTTTGCAGCGGAGATCCTTGTTATGTCATTGATAATAACGGCCGGGCTTATGCTCCGGCTGATTTTGAGTCAAACGAATTGGGAGAACAAAATTTGATGATATTGCGTGATCTCAGGCAGAAAGTTATTGATATGGAAAATATTTCCATAGATAACAGTCTTTTGCAATTCGTTGCAGATATTAGGGATAGGCTCAAAAGCGATCTGAATATTGAAATAAAGCAGGAATTTTCAACGCCAATGCTTATTTCGGGCGACTTGCGAGTGGAAACAGTTGATGGCTGGGCAATTTATTTTAGCAAAGACATTAGCATTGATAAGGAAATAGAAATGCTCAAAACTATTTTGAATAATAGCATTGATAAAACAAGGATAGCCGATTTAGACTATGTCGATCTTCGCTTAGATAATAAAGTTTATTATAAGCTTAAAAATTAAATCCAACTTTTATTTATTTTGAAGATTCCGAGCTTCTTCGGGAGTTACTTTGTAAATCAAGATGGAAGTCCCGACTCGATAGGCGGGCTTTTTATTTTGCAGCCAGCGATAACTTTGATTGTCGGCAAGCGCCGTGTCATAAATGCCTTGTTCAAGAAATTCAGTCGAAATAGCGTACCAGCCAGCCTCAATCGGCCTTTTGGCGGACCACATTTTTTCGTATTTGCCATCGAGATAATAATCCAGATTCGCCATGCCGAAATAATCAACTTTTATTTTTTCAATCTCCGGATGATTCTCAAGAAATGCTTTTAATCTTTTCAGGTCTTGCCCCCAATCGGCGTTGGAATCAGTAGCGAAGCGGTAGCCATTGGACGGACCGCCGGCCAATTGATTGAAATATGACATGTAATATGGATAGGCGGAAACAGTCCCTATGATTAGAAGTACGGCCAGAGCGGATACCGCTAAATTGAAGAGGTGCTTGCTTTGGTCGCACCTGGTTTTTATAAACCCGAACACACTTTTGGCAATAAGAATATACATAAACGGAAGCATAGGAAAAAGGTGCCTGAAGCCGATATTTAGCTTGCCGGTTATGCTTGAGGTGGCGTAAATAAAAATGAAAACAAGCATTGAAAATTCGACAATGCTGGTGCGCAGATAGTGGGCTACATTTTTAGTTACTTTGGCAAAAAAGTTTTTTGATGGTTCCGCTATTGATTTGGCTATTTTAAATATGCCAAAGCCAAGAGAAAATAAAATCAAAAATAATATTGGCAGCGGTTCTTTAAGCAAAAATAAGATTGGGAAATATGACAGGAAGCCGTGCGTATTTATCTGGCCCATAAAGTAGGTGACGTTGCCTCCGGCAACTCTTTGGAAGACTCTGGAAACACCGAAGAAATAATCAGCCAGCGGCATCAATATCGGCTGATCATTCATCCAATTTAGGGTTGCCCGAGCGTAAACATTTATCGGCCGTTGATTATACGTATGGAAATAATGATCCATGATCTCCGGAAGCTTTGTTTGCGGCATATTGTAGGTGCTGATGTAATAGGCGATATAAACTATGGCGAGGGAAATAAGGAACACCAGCGCGCCTTTCCATATATATTCGCCAAGACTTTTTAGTTTTCCGGTGTTTTCCCCTTTATGCAGTTTGACCAACGGATAAATTATTGTAATTAAACCAAAAACCGGAAAAGTCACCACAGCTGAAAATTTAGCCAACTGCACTAAGCCTAGGAATAATCCGGCAATCGCAATATTCTTCCAAGTCGGCTCTTTGATGAATTTTAAATAATAATAAAATGCGAAAGTGATGAAACCGGCGATGCCGAGGTCGGTAGTGACAAAATGATTGTGGCCGAGGATATTTGGATCAAACGCATACAGGGTGAGGGCAAATAGCCCGGCGGTTATACCGGCCATTTCCCGTGTCCATTTGAATATGAACAAACCGAAGATCAACGATAGCAGAATAATCGGCAAACGGGACCAGAAAATTATTTGGTCAGGATTGTTGCCGGAACCGAACAGAAAACTCTTGCCGGCGTTCCATTGGCCGGTATCGGCATCATCCGTGGTCCAAAAAGCCTGAGTCGTGTCAAATTTCGGGTGGATAAAAAGCAGTGGCAGCGCAGCCAGATCCTTCAGCATCGGCGGATGTTCCGGATTGAGACGCATGTCATGCTGGGTAAGGTAGCTGTAGCCGGCCGGAATATGCGCGTCTTCATCATAAATCAGGCTGTCGTTCTTGGCGTTCAGCACGGAGACGATTGCCATGAAGGCGAGGATAATGAGAATGATGAGAATGTAATTTTTTTCGAGGAATTTTTTCATAATTATTTTTTATTTTTTATGATATAATAAACACTTCCTGGTGAAGTATTAATTTCTTGCAACGTCAGATCCGGAAATCTTTCCCGCACTCGACTTTGAGTATCAGCATCTTTTCCGGTTAGGATTACGATGAAATCGTCAGTTTTCGGCCGGATTTGGTCAAAATTTTGCCAAGAATACAAATAGGTTGTATTTGGCAGGTCCATATTAAATATTTGAATCGGCAGCCGGTCGAGCGGGCTGTGATACGGACCAAAACTATTGACGATAAATTTTTCTTCCTGAGGCGGCAGGGTCTGGATGTAATCTGAGATATCCGTCAGGTTTTTATCAAAAGACTGAGCTACTGTCGGATTTGGCGCCCAAAAATAAAAATATTTTACAGAATTGAACACTAAGACTGATGTAAGCATGAGAATAACGAAAAAAATTACGATTTTTTTGTAAAATTTAGAACCCTTCTCCGCTTCTTTCATGAAATACTCAAAGGTGATAGCGGCAAAAATCATTACAACCGGCAAAGTCCCGATTGAGCGCAGGGCATGGGGCAGGCTTTCTCCGGTCATAAACTCAGGCGCCAGCATAATGAAAAACCATGCTATGAGAAATGAATAAATCATCAGTTCATCACTTCTGATTTTATCAATAATCCTGATTGTGAAAAGGCGTGTTAATTTGATGACGGAATAAATCATTCCAAACAAGAAGGCGATACCGACTAGCGGATCAAGAATCGGATAGGGCGGATAGTTGTGGCGCCAATTTTGGTCCCCCCAAAAATTAAACTGAGCCATGCTAAGGCCAAAACTTTTAACAAGTGTTGCAAAAACATTGCCTTTGTTTATTTCCGGCGAAAAGATTGAAATTGTATCTATTCTGCCAAAAAAATAATCCGGATGGATATAGAACGTGTAGAGCATTGACGCGGCCGAAACAAGCGCCAGCGCGAAAAAGACCATGATTTTCTTCCAATAATCTTTCCAGAAATTTTTTCTGGCAACGGCAAACAAAACAAGCAACATCAGGAGCAAGAGCGGCGCAATGCGAAAGGCAATGTAAGTATGCAAGCCGATGCCGAAAATAAATCCTCCAATGGCAAAGTCACTGAATTTTTTAGTGCGGATGCCCTGCAAAAGAAAATAAAAACTGAAGACAAGGATGAATGGCAGGAGATTGGCGCGAAAGGAAATCCGGCTGAAATTGAAAGCCCAAAAAGAAACGGCCGTTAAAAAAGATGCTATGAGCGCGATGCGTTCTTTTTGGAACAATTCTCTGGTTAGCAGATAGGTGCCAAAAATGGTCAATATGCCGGCGATTATGGCTGGCAGTTTAAGAGTCAGGATGCTGACGCCAAACAGCTTGAAGCATATGGCAATCAGATTCATGAACAAGCCTTCCCGGCCGCCATTATTGGTGTAAAACCAATCCCAGCGGCCGGCGGCCGCGTGAATGGCATCTTCGCCGTTCATCGCTTCATCCGGATAGACTCCGGGCGGGGTAGTTCCGATATGATAGGTGCGCAGAAAAATTCCAATAGCGATTATCAGAAATAACAGCGAATATGTCAAAAGCTTCTTATTTTTAAGATTGATTTTTATGGGTTTATTTTTACCCTGACACAAATTAAAGATTTTTTTAAGCTCATCGCTATTGCTTTAGAATAGTGGCATAGCAAAATCCAACTAGCGACATAGATTTTGACAAGCAGTTGCCTATCTTTGATTGGTGTGCGGGTTTATTTTTTACCTAAACCAATGATACCATATTTGTCGGTTGTCAAAAAGCGCTTTTTGAGTTATGCACACCTTCTAAGAAAGGTATGTTTGTGGTATAATTTAGAAGTGGAAATATATAAATATTCCAGTCGTTTTAAATTAAGTTATAATAATGATTGTGCAGGAAATTCCGCCAAGACAAGAAATTGAATTAAAAAGGGAAGACATTGAAAAAATAATCAATGGTAGTTTGGATTTTTTCAGAGGCCAAACCGATTTATTTTTGAGTACAAGTTATTTAAAAAATAAAGATGCGGACAAGAGATTGGAAGGAATTGAAAAAGGAATAACAGCTCTCGGCTGCATCATTAATAACGAAATCGAAAAAGAGATTAATGGGAATAGTGCTATTTATAAATCCTCGGAGGAGATTCTTACGGCTGTAAAAAAAATCATTAATCATGTTGCATTTCATAAAGGGGATTATGCCAAAGCTAAATTTCCTAATTCCCAGCATTTTGTTGATGCAGTTTTAGCGATTAGCAGGCAGCCGGAATTCGGTGGGAACGGAAAAGAAAAAAAGGATGATCCTGTGGTTGGTGAGGTTGAGGGTCCAGAACTAGCCCTAGAAAAAGAAGCTGAAAATAAAAACCCAACTAAAACAGAATTTCTTAAAAAGTACAGGCATGTTTATGAGCGCGATCTTTTTGATAAAGAAGGATATTGGATAAATATTCGCGGGTATGATGAAAAAACAGGTAAAGCTAAAATTGCCTATAATACAAGTGATAAAAAGAAAGTACGTTCTGATTATATAGATCCTGCCAAATTGGACGAAGAGTTAGAAAAGTTTACACGGCGAGGAGAAATTAAGATAAGCGAAGAAAATAAAAAGATAAATGATGAAAAAGTCGAATCTGTCGAGACTGTAAAAATCGAGGTGCCTGCCAAGAAAGAAGAAAAAAGGCTAACTTTGAAAGAATTTGAGGAAAAAATAAAGGAAACAAAAACAAGAAATGAATTGGAAGATCTTATTAAGTCTCTTGATGGCACAGCCATTGGCAAATATGGAGAATTTGATGTCGATAAGAATATCAGTAATATCGACAAAGCATTTAAGGGCGAGATTAATATGGATAATGTTTATCCTTTGTCGATAAGAGAGGCAATCAAAAAAGTGATGCTGTTGATGAATAAGGGGAAAAAGAAAGAGAGGGGCGCGAAAAAGGATGCTGTGCATATGAATCAACTTGCGGTGGATATGGCGGAAGATGGGCCACAAAATGGGAGTATATTTACGGGGGATGAAATGACAGATGATATGCGGGAAACCGAAGAACGGCTTAAAACTACCAAAAAAATCGAACAACTTGCCAGAGAGAAGGCTGAAGCTGAACGAGAGCGGAAAATGATTGAGCCGTATGCGGAAAGCGCCAAGGAGATGCTGGATTTCATCGGTAAAATTAATTTTGTAGAAGACTATGGATATGATTCGGATGATGTTGAGGATTTAAGGAAGATAGAAATAAAAAGATTTTGGAAAAAATTCAGGAAAGAAATGGAAGATGAGGGCGTGATACCGACAGAAAAAATAGACGCTGCGCTTAAAAAAATTCAAAATAATTTAAAAAACTAAAATGACCACCAAAAAAATAGGATTTGAATTACCGGCTGTTGCGGTTGATAAAAAAATGGAAGAGGTGAAGGCTAGGCGCCTGAAAAAGATTGCCGAAAATAGCGGCAAGGCGCCAGAGCCCGAGGCCGCCAGTTTGAGCGTTGAGCCGGAGGTTGTGGAAGTGGAAATGTCTGACGAAGAGCTGAAAAATAAAATTATCGGTGCTGAAAGCTTTGAAGACCTGTTCTTAATTTTACGGGAGCGGGGAGAAATAAAAGGAACAAATGGAGAGGATAAATATCCTGCCGAAGATATCATTAAAATTGTTGAAGCAGTGAGGCGTCAGGGAGAGAAGATGGATTTTAGTTTGGCGGAAAATGAATTCGCCCTCGATAATCTCGTGTTGAATGATATAACAAGAAATTTTAAAGTGCGCGACACTGTTCGGAAATTGATACTAAGAGAATCTACGGAGATATATAAAAAAGAAGAAAATACACAAATTGAGAACGTGAAACATGCTTGCATTGAAAAATATATAGTCTTTTTCAAATCATTGCAAGATAAAGGTATTAATCTTAATGAACATAACAGTTACTGGCCGTATCTTGATGAATTTCATAAGAAAGAGAAGGTGATTGAAAATAAAATATGGGAAGAGTTGCAGCCAATGATTGGTAAGGATGGACTACCTATTGGTGGAACTACGCTTTATGATGCGGAAAAAATTTTTAATGAGTGGATATACGAAGCTCGGGATTTAGTAAAAGGCGAATCCATTGAAAATGAGCGTGATGCGCAAATCAAAAATATCAAAGACTTTGATGAGCTAGTTAATTTTCTGGAGAATGAGTCGGGAAAGTATGGCGATGCAGATGTGATAATTGATGACATAAAAAAGCTTCCGACAATAATCAAAACTAATGATGTTGGATATCTTGCTCAGCATAAAGAGAAAATTCTTCCGATGTCCGGTGGATTAGGAAAAATTACAGATAAGATTAGAGAACTTTTCGATCAGGAAGTTAAGAAAAAATTCGATCAAGAAGTTAAAAGTTCAAAAAATTCTGAGCAAGATGAAAAAATCAGAGAAGCGCGAGAGCAATTGGATTTGGCCAGGCAGGCCTATGTTAAGAGTGATGATGCAATCAAGAGTCACATGTCGCGTTTTAATCGGCTAAAAATGTTTATTAAGAGAGAAGATAAGGGTGACAAGCTGGGCGAATTTAATCAGGAATTTTTGAACGCTAAGGCGAATTATAATAACGCGCTGACAGAGTATAAGAATATTTTAGTTGGTGAACTGGTGGAGGATGCGGAGGGCGCCAGAATTATGGCCGATTATCTAAATCGGGGAGAGTTTTCAAACATTGAATCAGCGCGCACCGATATGCGGGCGGAGAATTCTAAATGGCCGGACAAAATCGCGGATGGTTATGTGAAATTCATACGCGGGTATAAAGAGCTGTCTTTTAAGAAAAAACTGGCGATTGGTGTGGCGCTGGGAGTCGGCGGCGCAGCTTCAGGAGCTTGGGCCGGAGCGGTAGTTGGCGGAACTATTCTAACGGCTAAGCGATTATTGAGTATGAGCGTTTCGTCATTGGGCTTTCAACAAATGATGGAAGCGGGGGCGGATAAAGAAAGAGAAAAAGAGTCGGATGTTTTTATAAAGAAGATGCAAATGGAAAATGGCCTTGAGCTGGATGTGGAAAAACTCAGCGGTCTTTTGGACCAGAAAATATCCGGCATTGACGAAGAAATCAAGAAGCGTAATTCTGAGAAAAATTTTCGCACGGCGAGGGCGGCTGCCTATGGCATTGTTTTTTCTTTGGGCATGGGCGAGCTTGGCCATCAGATAGCCGGCAGCGAAACGATGAAAACCGCAGTTGACTTTTGGAAAGATAAAATCGGGTCGCTCTCCGGATCATTAGCTGAACACGGTTTATTTGGTTCTGCGAAACATGCAATTAGTGAAGCGGGCAGCACGATAAAGGGTATGCATGACGAAAACAGTATCAAATGGGAAGGTTTGCATAAATCGGCGATTGAAACAGAGCGCTTGAATGAATATTTTGCGAGTCATCCAAAAGAAAATGCTATCCTTGGAGAATATTTAAAAAATCACTCAGATGTTATTAGCCAAAAAGCTGATCCTCTGTCTAATTATATTCCTGGTTTAGATAATCATGCTGGAGCAAGTGGTCAAGATATCGATTCTTTATTTAGAGACAGGATTAATTTAAGCAAGCCGGATATTATTGATGCAAGAAGCGATTCGCATATTTTTGGCGCGGTCGCGGGAGTACCGGAAAATCCCATTTCGGGCGAAAAATTAATTGATCTTGAAGCAATTAAGGCCGGCGGAAGCATAGAAGGATCGCTCAAGCATTATTTTGAAAGCAATCCAAATTTGGTTGAAAAATATAATCAATTGCATCCAGGCCATAAATTTGATGCGGGTAATATCGCGCATAGGATGTTTTCAGAATATGGCGATCAAAATAGCCTTGTCCGCGAGGGAGCGCAGGTGCATTTGAGCGGAGACGGCATGCATATTCAGGGCGTAACCGGTGAGTTGCATGAAAATGTTGCTCAACATGTTGGTGTTGCTCCAATAGACAATGGGGATGCGTACGCGCATGTTGAACATGCCGCAGGCGCCGAACATGGAAGTGATCAGGCAGGTGACCATTTGAATAAGCCTGGTGAAGCTGTTGCTGATAATCACGCAGGAAAACTTTGGCAAAAAAGCGACATAGTTAGTTCTGAAACACCTGCGGCGGAAGCCCCCGACACAACTGATTATGAAAACTTTATCGCGCAGGAAAAAATTGATGTGTCGGATGTTTTATCCAAAAGCAGTGATATCTACGGGCACTATCCTGATTTAATGCATGCGAATCTTGATTCGGAATATTCCAAATTGGACAAACTTCTGGCCTTCGAAAAAATAGGCCATCAGGGGATAGGTTCCACTCCGATGGAAACAACTCTTGAGGGGCAAAAACATATTGATGCGATAATTGATAAAATGAAAGCCGTAACGGAATTGAAGCATTTGCGCGAAAGTTTCGCGGGCTCTTATAAAAAAGCGATGGCTACCTTTCTGGACCTTAAAAATGGCCAAGATGATGTTCTTGACATGAGAGCAAGGGATTATGTAGACGGACATGGACAGGACAAGGCCGTGAAGATCTATAAGGCGCTCCGATCAACAATGAACGCTGATCAGATCAGGCAATTCAAGCTGGATCCGAGTTCTGATGACACAACCTTATCATGGTCTAAGCGGGTCGTCAGCTTTACATTAAAAAATTTAGCCAAAAAATAATTTTAAATTAAAAAATAATTTTATAAAAAATATATGGATACTAAAATACAAAGCAATTTGATGGAGGAACTTGGACTAAGCAAGCTTCCCCAAGACAAGCAGGAGGAATTGGTTATAAAAATGACCGAAGTGATTCTCAAGAGAATGTTTGTGGAAACTATGGATAAATTGAATATAAAAGATCAAGAGTCGTTAGGGGAAATGATGGATAGTCAGGCCAGCCCCGCTGATATTGAAAATTTTCTAAAGGATAGGATTTCCGATTATGATGAAATGCTGCAAGGCACAATAAATAAATTCAAGGAGGAAATGAAAAACCCTCAAGTTTAATTGTTAAAAATCAAACATATGTCGCTAGAGCCAATCGAAGAAAAAGATCTTGATATGAAAAGTAAGTTTATTGAGGATAAGCTGGAGGGTAATGCGAGGGAGGATGCTCAAGAGATTGCGAAACCGGATGTTCTTGCGCCGGAGCAAGCGGTGGAAAGAAAAGAAGGCGCGGTTGAGAAAGACGATGCTTATTCGAAGATTATTTCAAAAATACAGTCGCCGTCTCCCCAGACAGATGAGGCGGATGTTAAGATTGACGCAGATATCACCGGAAAGGCAATGGATATTGAATCCAGAATAAATAATCTGGTTGACATTGCCATGCAAAAAGGCGTGGCGCATGCCGTTAAGGTAGCCAAACAACTCGATGATAATTATATGCTGGATGGATTTCACGATAAGCTTATGGTGGATGAATTTCACGATGCCTTGATAAAAAAAGGCTTAATCAAAGAGCTATAATTTTTTCTATAAAAGATAAACAAAAATAAAAAATGAACGGTTTTGATTTTAACTTGGTATTTTATTTTGTCGTGGTCGCCTTGGGCATTGTGAGCGCGGTGAGCGGGATCTGGATGATTCTTCGCAGTTTTCTTAATTTTAGGATCCAGCTCAACCGATCTTTGAATATGGATCTGGAGGTTGTGAGAGTATCCAAAGTGATAAAAGCCCGGGATGAGAATGAAAGGCAGGATGCTTGGCGTGAAGAAATCGGCGCGATGGAACAGCTCCTGACGGCAATTTCGACGATGAAAGACGGCAAGGGAATTTTTTATAAACTTCTTTATGATTTGCCGTATGTTTCATTTGAAATTGCCAATTCTTCCAAGGATGACGAAATAGTTTTTTTTATTTCGATGCCGAAAAAATTCAGGGAAAATATAGAAAAACAGATTCACAGTTCATTCCCAAATGCTTCGCTGGAAAAAGCCCCTGACTATACCATCTTTTCTCCGGGAAGTTTCACTGCGGCAGCCGCTTTGCAGTTAAAAAACAGCTATATATTGCCGCTTAAAACATATGAGAATCTGGAGATTGATCCGCTGAATGCTATCGCTAACGCGCTGAGCAAACTGGATACAGACATGGAAGGAGCGGCCATACAGTTGGTTTTAAAGCCGGCAGATCCCGGCTGGAGAACCGCCGGAAGAATCGTGGCGCATAAAATGCAACAAGGCAAACGGCTCAAAGATGTCCATCATAGCTCCTTTGTGACGAAATTTGGCAAAGAAATGGGCAGCGCATTTCACGAGGTTGTTATTAAAAATAGCAAAGATGGATCGCTGAGTTCCAAGGACACTTTTCAACTTACTCCGGAAGAGCAAGAATTGGTCAAGGGTATTGAACAAAAATCAAGCAAGTCTGGATTTGAGGTTAATATACGATTAGTTGCTTCAGCTGAAACACAGGAGCGGGCCGAACAAATTTTGGCTCATTTGGAAAATTCTTTTTCACAATTTGAAAACTCCGACATTAATTGTTTTCAGATCAAAAGCAGGACCAGCCAGAAAGATTTAGCCTATGATTTTATATTCAGAAATTTTAATTCTGATTACTCAGTCATCTTAAGCACCGAGGAAATTGCGAGCATATTCCATTTGCCGATTTCAGTCACGGAAGCGCCAAGAATAAAATGGCTGAAATCAAATATGGCTCCGCCGCCTTTGGATATTCCGAGTGATGGGCTGGTGCTGGGCTTCAATGAATATCGCGGCATAAAAACCCCGATTCGGCTTTCTGCGCCTGACAGGAGACGGCATTTATACACTATCGGGCAGACCGGCGTCGGTAAGTCTAATTTTCTGCAGGAAATGGCCAAGCAAGATGCGCGAAACGGCAATGGATTTTGTTTCATTGATCCGCATGGCGATGCGATTGAAGATATCTTGACCGCGATTCCGAAAGAAAGAGCGGAAGATGTCATTGTATTCAACCCGGCAGATGTCGAACGTCCGTTTGGCCTCAATATGCTGGAATATGATCCGGAACATCCTGAGCAAAAAACTTTCGTTATCAATGAAATGATCGGAATTTTTGATCAATTGTATGATTTGAAAGCTACCGGCGGCCCGATGTTTGAGCAGTATATGCGAAATGCGATGCTTCTCATTATGGATGATCCGGAAACCGGTTCGACACTCATGGAAATTTCCAAAGTTTTGGCAGATGAAGAATTTCGCAAGATGAAAATTTCGCGTTGCAAGAATCCAATCGTCGTAGACTTTTGGACCAAGGAGGCTGAGAAAGCAGGCGGGGAAGCGGCATTGGCCAATATGGTGCCCTATATTACTTCCAAGCTGACAACTTTCATTTCCAATGATATGATGCGGCCGATTATCGCCCAGCAAAAAAGCACGATCAACTTCAAGGATATAATGAACAACAAAAAAATACTCCTCATAAATCTTTCCAAAGGAAGGATCGGAGAAATCAACGCGCGGCTTTTGGGCATGGTCATCGTTGGTAAAATTCTGATGGGCGCGCTTTCACGGGTGGATATTCCGGAAGACCAGCGTGTTGATTTTTATTTATATCTGGATGAATTCCAAAATGTGACGACTAATTCAATCGCGCAGATTCTGTCTGAAGCGCGAAAATACAAATTGGTTCTTATCTTGGCGCATCAATTCATTGCTCAGCTAAAAGAAGAAATTTCCAAGGCGGTATTTGGAAATGTCGGGTCGCTAGTTTCATTTCGCGTCGGTCCGGAAGACGCCGAATTCCTGCAAAAGCAATTTGAACCGACCTTTACTTCAAACGACATAGTGAATGTTGATAATTATAATTGCTTTGCCAGAATTTTAGTGAACAATATCCTGACCAAGCCATTCAACATGTCGACATATCCGCCGACCAAGGGCAGCCAAGAAATCGCTAATGCGATGAAAGAATTATCGAGATTGAAGTATGGCCGGGATAAGGATTTGGTGAATCGGGAAATATTTGAAAGAACTAAAATCCGGCCTATTTAAGGGCAAATTTAAAGAATAAAAAAATCCTCCAATAATTGCATGTCGGAGGATTTTTTAGCCTGCGAAAAAAGCTAGTTTATTGTTATGGAGTTTACGTTATTTTCATTAGAAAAATATATTTTTTCGGCGTGTTCGCTGACCGCAAATCCCGTAGCAGAACTTATTTCCGGATTATAATATTGCGCTATGATTTTATTTTCCGCATCGAGGCTGATTATTCTCGCATTTTGCGCATCGAGGATGTAAACATTGCCGGATTGTTCGCCCAAGGTAATTTTATCGATATTGATCGGCGTGACGACTTCTTCAATGCTGAAGTCCTGTTTCTTGCCTTTGAATAATTTAGTGATGCCGGAACCGTCAGTTAAGAAAATGCTGTTGTTCATCGCTAAATCACGCGTGCCGGATATATCCGTTGTGTCTTTCAACCAATTCGTCTTATCTCCAAAACCGCCTTCGGCGCGCGGGTAGCGGTATATCTGATTATTTTTTGAGTCAATGAGATAAATGTAAGTCAAATATGTTCCAATGGAGCTGATGTTGGCTTCTGCCGGAATAACAATATTGTTCGGTTGAAAAGTGTCTGAAGTCGGGCTGAAAGATATGATTTTTTTGTCTGTGTTCAGCAGAAATATTAAGTTTAAATCATTCATCCCGGTGATTTGAGCAGGCGCGCCGAAATCTTGCGGAATTGCGGATGGCTTATTTTTATCCAAATCGATAATCTCAGTTCCGGTTATGGCGAATAGCTTGCCATTCAGATTTATGGTTTCCAGTATATTGTTTCCGGAATAGGCCAAGTCTGTATTTTCGATTCGCACAACATTTTTGTCCTGTTCCAAGGGAATTGGCAATGGCTTATTTTGCTCTGCCAGCAAAAGAGCTTTTTTTGCATCACCGTCAGTTTTAATTTTTATCGCAAAAAAGGGAACCGTTATGATTAGAATTATTATTAATAAGGCGTAGAGTTTTTGTTGATAGTTCATTCTGCTGATAATTTGCTTAAGTTTTCCAAAGTTCGGCATCATTTTTGATACTGCGGAGGCGAGAATGCTAAAAATTTTCCGTAATATTGACAGGAACAGATCCTTGTTTTTATCGGAGAGAATTTTCTGTGTAATTTTTGTGGCTTCTGATGCCATTTTTTTACCGGACGCTGCTAATACGGCCGAACCCGATTGAAACTTTTTATTTATGGCATTTTTGATGGCAGGATCATTTTTTTCGGTTGGTACGACGACGATGTTTTCTTCGATTTTTTTCGGAAAGCGGATAATCTTCGCTCTAAAGATTAGCTTATTAAAATACGAAAGCAAGCTTTTTATATACAAAGCCGAGCCATCAAAAGCCGATCTAATAATTTCAGTTTGATTTTGTGGCAAAGCATACGCATCCTCCTTTATATATATATGTCCGGTTTTTTCATCAACGAAATCCGTTTTTTCTTCCTGAATTTCCATTTTTATTTCCTGATCGATTTTTTCCTCTGCTTTTTTATTTGTGTCAGAATGCTTGTTAAAGGCGTCTTTGCTGAAAACATTAACCTCTTTTCTGGATCTCTTAACCTTATCCTTGGAAGTTTCTTTTCGATCGTGCAGATCACAAATCAAAACGGCTGCTTTTTCCAGTTCCGAACCAAGGGCGGTTTTCAGGAAGCGAACAAAATCTTGACTGGAAAAGCGTAAGGAACTCTTCTTTATTTCCTCTAATGAAAAAATATTGAATATGCTGTCAGTAGTTATGATCAGTTTGTCATTTTTTTCAAGCCGTCCGCTGGACACGCTGATGAAGGTTTTCAATGGATGCAGTTCTGACTCTGATGGAGCCAGGCCTTCGCTGACATCAGTCAGGATTTTTGACCGGAGGAGAAAAGCGGAAGCCGTTCCTGTCTGGGACAGATGCAGGTTATTTCTTTCGCTAACAGCCACAAGAGCGTTCAGTTTTCCGAGCCAGCTTATGCTCCCGTGTTCAGCGAGCTTCGAAAGGGCTAGGTTGGCTTTATGCAGCGCGGATTCAAGGCTTTCAATTGGTCCGCGTTTGGATTTTGAAAAATATTCTTTTTTTATTATCGACACAAGGTAATTTACAATGTATGAAGAATCTTCAGAATTGTCTGTGACTTCAAATACTCCGATGAGTGTTCCAAGATTTTGATTGCTGATATTCTCCGGCTCTTGGATAAGAATCTCGATGAACGGCCTTAATTTTCTGTCATTGCAAATCAAAACACTGTCAAATGCCGGTTCGATCTCAGTGATTTTATTTTCCGCCTTTTTTTTGGCCATAGTGCGTAAGAGTTGCATTTTGCCTATATTATAGCACAGGTTGAGAATGATAAAACTGCAGGCATAAATCTGCTAAAAAGCGTCTTTTTCTATGATTTTTTTAGATTGATATTTTTTGTAAAATATTATGGCGATATAAAAGATTACGGCCAACGCAAATATGAGAATACCTGCGTATTTTATGTAATCATTTATTTTTTCAAAAGCATATCCAAAAAAGTATCCGCAGATTACCAAAAAAGCGCTCCAGACTATTCCGCCCAAAAGTGATGCCTTGAGAAACTCCCGTAAATTCATCTTAACAGTTCCGGCTGCGATAAAGGTTATCCAGCAGAGTCCAGTGGTCGATTTTACGGCAAAAATCGTTTTTCGGCCGTGTTTCGTGAACAAATTTTCCAGCTTTGCAATTATATTCGGTTTTATGTGGAGAATCCGCTCGGCCTTTAGCAGAACTTTTTGGCCGCCATAATAGCCGACAGCATACAAAATAATGTCTCCGATTAGATCTCCCGTGATGCTTAAGAACAAAACTATGAAGACGTTAAAAAAGCCGAAACTGGCCAGAAAAGCGGCGAGTAGCGTTATAATCGGGCCTTCAATGATCATAATCAGGAGCATTGTGGGATAACCGATAGTTTTTATGAATAAAAGCGTGTGCGGATCAATGTAATTAAAACTGGGCAACATCCTGTTTATTTAGCATATTAGCTGTTCTTAATGCTAATATTATCACAAAAGCCGGATTTAAAAAAATCAGGCGGGGAGTTTACCCATACACCAACATAACCCCGACCCAGCATACAAACCCGAGTTAATGCTTGTTGGTGTGCGGGTTTACTTTTTAGCCGGCAGATATTATACTATAGGCAGGTGTTTTAAGGAGGAAACGGCTATAAATATTAATAAAATAATACGATGTCTGAAATCTTAGAAAGTCTTTTTGGTTCAAAGGAGAGAGCCCGTTTGCTCAGATTTTTTTTGCAAAATCCGGATCAGGAATATACTTATGCCGAAATAGCGCGCAGGAATATGTTAAGGAAGAACGTAAAGGGGGAGATTGAAAATCTGAAAAAAATTAAATTTATCATACGCCATTCAAAGAAGGGCAAAATTTCATATGTATTGAATCAGGAATTTAGTTTTTACCCGGAACTAAAAAATCTTATATCCAAATCAAATGTCTATCCGCAATGCAAAAGTATTGCCAATGTAAGCAAGATCGGAAATATTAAATTGGCTGCCATCAGCGGAGTTTTTATTAACTATCATAAAAGCAAGGCGGATATGATTATAGTCGGGGACGACATACGCAGAGCTAAGTTAAAGAACTTGATGGCTAGCCTAGAAGCTGAAATCGGAAAAGAAATTGATTTTGTTCTGATGAACGGCGAGGAATTCAAATACAGGTTGAATATGCTGGACAAATTTATTTTGGAATTTTTGGAAGGGCCGCATGAGGAACTGATCAATAAGATTGCCGGGCTTAAACATTTTATCGCTAAACGCAAACAATAAGTATGCTTTATTTGTTGATATTAATCGGAATAATAATCCTTGCGTTGTCTTGGCTTATTTTTGATTTGAAAAATAAGCTTGTGATGAATCAGGATGACGGGGACGGACGTGAAAAGATGACGGCGATTTTGGAAAGATTGTCCATGCTTTCTGAACAGAATCGGGAGTTGCGCCGGACTATGGACGGTAAGCTATCGGAGACACACAGGGCCACTCAGGAACAAATGAGCCATACGATCAAAACCGTTTCTGATGTTGTCGCTGGCCTGACAAAACTGGAAGAAACCAATAAGCAAGTGGTTAATTTTTCCGCGCAGCTGCAGAACCTGCAGGATATCCTGAAAAATCCGAAGCAGAGAGGTGTTTTGGGGGAGTATTTCCTGGAAGAAACGCTCAAAAATGTTTTGCCGCCCAATTCCTATCAGATGCAATATGAATTCAAAGACGGCACAATCGTTGATGCAATTGTGAAAGTTAAAGATAAAATAATTCCGGTCGATTCAAAATTTTCTTTGGAAAATTACGAAAAAATATTAAATGCCACGGATCTGGAAACAAAGGAAAAGTTTGAAAAACAATTCAAGCAGGATCTGAAGAATCGCATCGATGAGACTGCCAAGTATGTTAAGCCTGGAGAGAAAACTATGGATTTCGCTTTTATGTTCATCCCTTCCGAGGCGATTTATTATGATTTATTAATCAATAAAGTGGGCGCGGTGCAGGTCAATACTCGAGATCTGATTGAATATGCTTTCAAAGACAAGCACGTCATTATCGTTTCGCCAACCTCGTTCCTAGCCTATCTTCAAACCGTGCTTCAGGGGCTCAGGGCTATGCAAATCGAGGAAAGCGCCAAAGAAATTATGGCAAATGTGGAGAAATTATCCAGACATATTGCCGGCTATGATGATTTTATGAAAAAGTTGGGATCCAGTATGCAGACGACAGTCAACCACTATAATAATGCCAGCAAGGAATTCAAAAAAATTGATAAAGATGTGACAAAAATCATCGGAGTTGAATCGGAGATCGAAACTGTTTTGATTGACGGGCCAAAAACGGACGAGTAATAAAAAACAAATTAATGGCGGATATGAATAAAGATAAAAACAAATTAATTGGCCTGAAATTAAAAATCAGGTCGTTTTTTCATCAGGCGTATTTCAGGAGCCATATAGTTATCTGGCTCTTAGCTTTGAGCATGGTGTCTAATGCGGCCAACTGGATAATCCTGATGGTTTGGATTAAACCAGTTGACTTTCCGATCATTTTACACTACAATGTATACTTCGGAGTTGATTTGATTGGCGGTTACGGACAGGTCTATTTGTTGCCTCTGATAGGGCTTATTTTGTTCATAATTAACCTGATTCTCTCGATATATTTCTATAAACAAAAGGAGAGAATCGCCAGCTATATATTGCTCATGGCGATGTTAATGATTCAGCTGAGCTTGATTGTCGCGTCTATCAGCGTAATTCTTATTAACTACTAGGATGTTTACCCCCTCACCAAAAGACATTGAAATTAATAACCTAGCCAAAGAAGAAAAATCTTTGGTGGGGGGGTTTGATTTCCCAAATCCAAGAACAACAGATCCAAAGGAGAAAAAGATTCAGCGCGCGCTGGAAATTATACCGGGATTTTTGACTTGGTTCACTTTGATCGGGATGTTTGTTTTTTCCTTATATCTTCCGGTCTGGGTGGCAATTTTTATTATTCTTTTTGATATCTATTGGATCCTGCGCACTATTTTTATTGCGTATTATTCGGTGCATGGCTATAGAAAATTAAAAAATGGAAAAAAAACCAATTGGTGGGAAAGGTGCCAGAATATTGAAAATCCGGCCAAATATCTTGAACTTATCAAGTTAAATTTAAAAAGCTTGGAAGGCAGCCTGGCGGAATCTGACGGAATGGCTCGTAGTGAGAAAAAAATATTGAAAGAGGAAATTGCCAGAAAAAAAGAATATTTGGCGCAAGTCGAAAAGATTAAGCGGGAAAAAACTGAGATTCTGGATTGGCGGCAAATTGTGCATGTGGTGATGTTGCCGACAGCCAGCGAGCCGGCGGAAGTAATTGAGCCGGCCATTCAGGCTGTGGCCGATGCCAATTTTCCCAATCACCAATTTATTATTTTGCTGGCGACGGAAGAACGGGAGCCTGAAGAAAAAAGATTGGCGAAGGCAAATTATCTGAAAAATAAATTTGCCGGTGTTTTTCGCGATTTTATTGTGACGACGCATCTCGTGCAGGATGATGAAATGAAAGCCAAGGGATCGAACGCGACTTTCGCGGCGCGCGAACTGGCTAAATATTTGCAAGAGAGAAATATTGATTTCAAAAACGTGTTGTTTTCCAACTTTGATTGCGATACCGTCGCGCATCCGGAATATTTCGCCGCTTTGACCTACGAATATATAACTGATCCGAAAAGGCTGCAGAGAAGCTATCAGCCGTTGCCGATGTATCATAACAATCTATGGGACACCAATGCGTTTGTCCGAATCATTGTGACCGGTTCAAGTTTTTGGCATATTTTTCAGAGCACCAGGCCAAAGCGCATGGTGACTTTCTCGTCGCATAGCGAGCCATTTGATACGTTGTATAAAGTTAATTTTTGGCCGAAAAATATGATCAGTGAAGACTCGATCATTTATTGGAAATGCTTTACATATTACAACGGTGATTACAAAGTTAAACCCGTATATTTACCGGTTTCACTGGATGCGGTTTTGGCAGATACCTATTGGAAAACGATTAAAAATCAATACAAGCAAAAAAGAAGATGGGCGTGGGGCATAGAGAATTTCTCGGTTATTATGCGCGCTATCGTGCCGAACAAAAAAATATCGAAATGGGAGAAATTTGTCACAGCCTTTGAAATGCTGGAAGGACATCATTCTTGGGCCACAGCCCCATTCATTCTGGCTGGGCTCGGCTGGTTGCCGCTTATTCTGGGCGGAGAACAGTTTAATCAAAGCGTTTTGGCGCACAATCTGCCATCCATAACGAGATTTCTTATGAATCTGGCTATGATTGGACTGATCGTTTCTGTTTCTTTGAGTTTCTTGTTGATGCCGCCAAGGCCCAAAAAATATTCTAAATGGAGAAATATTTACATGGTTGTTCAATGGGCATTGATTCCGATTACCGCTCCATTTTTGGGCGCCATGCCGGCGATTGATTCGCAGACCCGATTGATGCTGGGCAAATATTTCGGAGAATTCTGGGTAACGGAAAAAATTAGGAAAAAATAATATGATCAAATATCTGGTTCCATTCGTAATATCTTTTATTTTGACAGCGCTTTTTATGTTTCTGTTGAAATTTATCGCGGGCAATATAAAGTGGAGAGGCCGGATGTCTATCCGGCATATACACAAGGGGAATGTTTTTCGGGTGGGTGGCATAGCGATGATAATCGCTTTTAATTTATCAATTTTATTCAACAAAGATCTCTTTATTACCGCGCAACTTTATGGGATTATGATTGCATCTGGGATAATTTTAATCGTGGGTGTTTGGGATGATATACGCGAAGTTTTCTGGAAAACTCAATTTTTTTATCAGGTAGCGTCGGCAATCTTGGTTTTTATCTTTGGATTAAGGATATTTAGCGTTACAAACCTGTTATCAGGAGGAAATATCAAACTGGATGCGGGCATTGGCATTATTTTTTCCATACTGCTTGTCATATTTTGGGTAGTTGTGATGATTAACGCGATGAATTGGTTGGATGGGATTGATGGCCTTTCGGGTGGGATTTCTTTTATTGGCGCGATTACAATTTTTGTATTGAGCCTGTATCCCGAGGTCAATCAGCCTCCGGTGGCAATTCTGGCCATGATATTATCCGGAACGATTTTAGGATTTCTGATCTTTAATTTCTATCCTTCAATGATACTTGCCGGAACATCCGGCTCTATGTTTATGGGTTTTGCTTTGGCAACCTTGGCGATTTTTGCCGGTACGAAAATTGCCACGGCTATTTTGGTGATGTCTTTGCCGATGATTGATTTTGTCTGGGTTATCGGAGAAAGAGTGCGGAATAGAAAATCAATTTTTAAAGCTGACAAGAATCATTTACACCATAAATTATTGGAACTGGGCTGGTCTCAACGAAAAATTGCTCTGCATTTCTATATTATTACTGTGCTTATCTCAATTGTAGCCCTAAATACCCGAGCGATCGGGAAAAGCATAACTTTGGCCGCGACAATTATCATTATGACAGGCGCTCTGATATTTTTAAATAAAAAATTAGCAAAGAAACAGTAGGCAAATAACGAATTTATCATAAACACAAAACCCCCCGATTTGCATCGAGGGGTTTTGTTATTAGAAAGTAGTAATATACTTAAGCGCAAAGAACAGTAGAATTTTTTCTTGGTTTATCTTATATCAAGAAAAATCAAGACAGAGACGGAACCCTGACGGCGTATTTATGCAAGTTCTGGAGTTGTCTTTCGCTCAAATTCTTCGATTTTGCAATCGCATTCTGAATCAAGTCCTTAGAGAATTCTACTGAAGTTCCAACGCGCACGCTTCCTTTGTGGGAAACATTCTTTCGGAGAAAATCTTCAATATAAATCTTGTGTTCTGCGGTCAAGGCTGAGTCTTGGTTTTTTTCCAGATAGTTCGCTAGCGCTCTGCGAGCTAATACGGTTGTGCCATCTCCTTTGCCGGCGGTTTCGATAAAAGCGCTTTCAGTCTCTTGGCTAGTTGCAACCGGAGCAGCCTTTTCAGCTTTAGGATTGGTGGTTGTATCTGAAGTGATTGCTGAGTTGTCTGAAGCAGACTCTTCTTGCGTCGCCTGTTGATTATCAACTGTTGGAGCTTCACTTCTTTTTGAATAAGAATAGATTCCGCCAGCGATAGCAACTACGATAAGAATACTGATAATAACCCTAAGGTTGTCTTGTAGCCATTGCTTGGCTGTTCCCTGATTCATTTCATCTGTCGTTTCTTCCTCTGTTTTTATTTCGTCTTCCATGTATTTTCACCTACCTTTCTATATTTAATTATTAAGGGGCTTACGTTGAAGCTCGCCTTCGGCGAGTAAACTTGTTTGCCTCCGGCTTCGACCGTATTTAGTCTGTCCTTAAATTCTAGCAAAGCTGGAAAGCCCGTCAACTAGACAAGAAACCGCATTTCGGGTGTAATAATCAGCTAACTTTCTTTTGGTGGGCAAAGCGTTATCCGCCATTTTTCTTTTCCCAAAAGAAAAGTGGCAAAAAAGAAAAAGGCGCACGGTGCTCATGCTGTCTAAATTCCTAGCTTACTCGCTAAAATTTTTCAGACGACAAGCTCCATAGAGGGGTAAAAATTTCTTAACGTTCCTAAACTGGAATTTAGAAACGCACTTCGCAATGTGCGGAATGTTTTTTAAAATTAAAAAATTATAGTTTTAAATTTTGCAAGGTGGGCTTTTAAAAAATTTTTATTTACAGAAAATTTTTTGAATGAAATATTTAAAAAATTTATTTGTAGTAAAAAAATAGGGCTGTGGATAACTTCTGATTTTTCTATTGCAAAATAAAATATATGTTCTATAATTTATTCAGATAAGAAATTTTTTAAAAATAAAAAATATTCTTACAAAATAAAAAGGTCGAAATAAAAATAGTATAAAAATAAAATTAAAATAGAAAGGAAGGTGAAACAAAATGGCAGCAAAAAAGAAAGCAGCAAAAAAGAAAGTAGTAAAGAAAGTTGCAAAGAAAAAAGCAGCTCCAAAGAAGAAAAAAGCAGCAAAAAAGAAAAAGAAATAGTCTTTTCAAATAAATTATCAACTTTTGATTAATTTTCACGGATGGATCCGTTCGGAATCATATCAAAGTTATAAACCAAAAACCCGCTAACATGCGGGTTTTTGGTTTATAACTGTCATTGCGAGCGGAGCGAAACAATCTCAGAAAGTAATTGATTTATCTGGGGATTGCCACGTCGTTCCGAATAATCGGAACTCCTCGCAACGAAATTAAATTTCGATTTTGCAGATTCGCCATTTTTTGGCCAAATCTTTTTGAAATTCGACCTTCCTGGCGAAAGAAAATGTCTTTTTCATGCCAGGGGCTTGCAAGTGTCCGATCTCACAAAGAAGAATAGAATTTTGTATTTTTTTTGATTTAATTTGCTCTGCCAATTCGCGATAAAAATCCAACCCGTCCTTTCCGCCATACAGCGCGGTTGCCGGTTCAAATTTCAATCCGGCGCTGTCGCTGCTTTTCAATAAATTTTTCCAGTCCTTGTCTAGATAGGGTAGATTGGCAATTATTATAGAATTGTTAGTATTTTCAATCTTATCCAGCAAATTTCCATGGACAAATTTTATTTTCTTGGAAACTTTATTCAGCTTGGCATTTTGTTTGGCAACTCCCAGAGCTTTTTTAGAAACATCAATCGCAATATAGTTTGTAGTTTTTAGTTTGTAGTTTTTAGCAATCGAAATTATGATGTTGCCGGAGCCGGTGCCGATATCTATGATAGTTTGAAGTTCGTGGTTTGTAGTTTGTAGAATTTTTAGTGTTTCCTCAACGAGCAATTCGGTTTCTGGGCGGGGGATGAGCGTATCGGGCGTAACTTTGAAAGTGAGGCCGTAGAACTCTTTGTGGCCTAAAATATAGGCCAAGGGCTCGTGTTTGGCCCTTCTGTGGATAAATGACTCAATTTTGGCTATTTGAGCTCCGGAAGGCGTATATTCAGGGTGTGACAAAACAAATTCCCGTGTTTTCTTGATGATCTCTGCGACGATCAAATCAAGATCCAAAAAATCTACTTTTTTAAAGTATTTTTTCTTTAAATCTTCTAAGGTTTTCATAATAAGATTATTTTGACATCTTTAATTTTATATCCTCTTCAATCAGAGCATTGACGATATCGTCCAGATTGCCTTCCATGATGCCATGGATGTTGCTCCAGTTTTGTTTGATACGATGGTCGGTTAGGCGGTCTTGTGGGAAGTTATAAGTTCGGATCTTTTCACTGCGGTCGCCGGTGCCGATTTGGGAACGTCGCGCGTCGCCCAGTTCTTTGGCGCGGCGGTCTTCTTCCAGTTGCAACAGGCGGGAACGCAAAACTTTCATCGCTTTGTCCTTGTTTTTGATTTGCGATTTCTGGTCCTGGCAGGAAACAACCAATCCGGAAGGGATGTGGGTCAAGCGCACGGCGCTTTTGGTAGTGTTGACGGATTGTCCGCCTGGTCCGGATGAACAAAAAGTGTCCACGCGAATATCATTCTCATCAATTTTCAAATCCATTTCCACCGCTTCAGGCAAAACTGCCACGGTAGAAGTGGATGTGTGGACGCGGCCGTTCTTTTCCGTTTCCGGAATTCGTTGCACGCGATGCACGCCGGATTCGAATTTCATTTTGCCATAGACGCCCGAACCGTTTATTTCAAAAGTCACTTCTTTATAGCCGCCGACTCCGGTCACGTTGGAATCAAGAAGCACAACTTGCCAGCCGTTCTTTTCCGCAAAGCGGGCGTACATCCGGAAAAGCTCCGCCGAAAACAAAGCTGATTCGTCTCCGCCGGCGCCGGCGCGAATTTCCACAATAATGCTCTTGTCATCGTTGGGATCTTTGGGCAGCAGCATCAATTCCAATTCTTTTTCCAATTTTTCTTTTTGCTCCGCCAGCCTGATGTTTTCGTCCATCGCCATCTGTTTCATCTCCGCATCTTCCTCGGTGTTCACAATTTCCGCGTTTTCTTTCATATTTTTTTCAATTTTTTCCAGCTCTTCAATTCTGCGGATAGTTTCAGAAAGTTCAGCTTGTCTTTTGCCGAGTCGCGCCATTTTAGTCATATCAGAAAGCAACTCAGGTGAATTGAGCTGTGCGGAAATTTCGGCATATTCTCTTTTAATTTCTTCAATGATCGGATTCATTATTTTACTTTAATATCTTGGTAGATTATACTTTATTAGGGGCTGGAAGTCAAAATAACAGCTCAGTTGTAATAAAAAATATGGAGCATATAATTATTCCCAATCCCGAGCGGTTTGCGGAAATCAAAAAAAGAATAATCGAGGGTGGAGCAGAAAAGCTGCATGTTTTGACGGATTTCGATCGGACTTTGACCAAGGCGTATGTTAATGGGCAGGAAAGCTCGACTTCATTTGCGCAAATCAGGAATGGCGGATATTTTGGATCGGAATATATAGATAAGGCGCAGGAATTATTTGCTAAATATCATCCGATTGAAATTGATTCAAATATGAGCAGGGATGAGCGTGCTCCGTTGATGATGGAATGGTGGATAAAACATCTTGATTTGCTGATCAAATATGGTTTTAATAAAAAGATTGTGAATGAAATTGCTAGTTCTGGATATATCAATTTTCGCCAAGGATCATTGGAGCTTCTGAAATCATTATATGAGAAAAATGTGCCGGTTATCATAATGTCAGCCGGGCTGGGGGATATGGTTTTGGAAAATTTGCGCATCAAAAATAGTTTGTACGGCAATATTTGTCCGATCACTAATCTTTTTGAATTTGATGCTGAGGGCAAAGCTGTGAAAAGCGTGGAGCCGATTATCCATTCGATGAATAAGCACGAGATTTTGATTCCAGGTTTCCCGATATTTGAAAAAATTAAAGACCGAAAAAATGTTTTGCTTTTGGGCGATACGCTGGAAGATATTGAAATGATTGACGGCTTTGAATATGATAACTTTTTGAAAATCGGATTTTTTAATGAAGAAAAATCAGCCAGCGGGGATATTGATCTTGAGACCTTCAAGAAAAAATACGATGTCATTATTCTAAATGATGGTTCGATGGATTTTGTGAACGAGTTATGCGGGGAAATAATTTAAATTTGGAAATGCTTCACCCAGTCAAATACGGCAAAGCCGGTTCGCCTGCGGCGAAATTTGACGGGGCAAGTCCTCTGGCGATTTTGGAGTCGGAGGATATTTTGTTGGCGCTCAAAAAACACTGGATTGCCAATCATGAGAATCTGACACAGCCCGAAAAATTCGTGGAAGATTTTTTTGAGTGGTTAAAGACATCGGATGTCCAAAAGGGACATGCGATGTCCGTTGCGGAAATTAAAAAACATTATAAGAAAAAGTTGAAGGAATATTCAGATAGTGGTTTAGCTTTGGAAAAGCCGGGAGATATGTTTTTAGAAATTATGGAAGGTGAGTTGGCGGGCGCGGAAACGATTTTGGACTTTGGCTGCGGCAAGCTGACGTTTTTGAAAAATATTGCTGAGAGTAATCAAAATATTAAAAAGCTGATTGGGATGGATTCCAAGAGTCAGCCGGATTTGGCGGATTTGGATCTGCGGATTGAGTTTGTGCGCAGCTTAGGGGGTGTGGCGGATGCGTCAGTGGATTTGGCAGTCATCAAACTGGTTTTGCATCATCTGGAAAATGAACAACAAGCCAAGGATATTTTTGCGGAAATTCAGAGAGTTTTACGGCCAAACGGAAAACTAATTGTATTTGAAGAATCTTTTCCGGAGTGTCATTCCCGTGAAAACGGGAATCTAGTCAATCAAACTAAGATTTGTGACTGGATTCCCAATCAAGTTGGGAATGACATCGCTGAAATTAAAAGTTATCTGGCAAAATTTAATCTGGAAATGTCGGAAGTGACAGAAGATTTTTTGCGATTATCCAAAGAAGACAAGATTAAATTCCTTTTCCTCAATGACTGGCTGATGAACTTGCAAAATGCGTATATGCCTTGGACTTTGCAATATAGATCAATGGAGGAGTGGAAGATTTTGGTTGAATCAGTCGGTTTTCGAGAAAAAGAATCGCATTTTTTGGGAGCGATCAAACATCGCAAGCGAAAGCAGGGAATGACGGCAATGTTGAATTTTTACTAAATAAAAAACTCCGGACTGGCCGGAGCTTTTTTATGCGGAAGTTTTATTTCTTGTTTTTGGAAACTCGCTCTGTCTTTTTCACAACTTTCTTGGAAGCGGCTTTCTCGGCTAGCTTCTTGAAACGATCAACTCGTCCTGTTGTATCCAAAGATTTCTTCTTGCCGGTGTAGAAAGGATGGCAAGCTGAACAAATATCAACTTTCATTTCCTTGACAACTGATCCGGCCTCAATAATATTACCACAAGCGCAGATTATTTTTGCATTGTCATGGTATTCCGGGTGTATCTTCTTTTTCATATGTATAAATGTTAGTTTAAGCGAATATTCGGGTTAATTTCCTCATATCCGTTGTTTTTCTTACCTAAACAATCTATCACATCTAATTAGAATTGACAAGGGATGGAGGTGCTGATATACTATCTAAGTATAAAAACACATACTTTTCGGGCCTATTCCTGTCCGCCACGGCGGATTAAAAAGGCTATAATAAACGAAAAGTAGCGGTTGTCCTAGTCGCATTCGTTCGACAAGGACAAGTAATAATTAAGGATACAATAAAATGACCGAAGAAAAAAAGGTGGTGGAAACTGCTGCCAATGAACCAGTTTCAAAAAAGCCCAGCGAGGATTATTTCGCTGAGTTTGATTTTGATAATTTGAAGATTGATATGAATGCCATGCTGAAAGCCGGAGTTCATTTCGGACACCAAAAATCAAGAAGAAACCCAAAGATGGCCGAATATATTTTTGGCACGAGAAATGGCGTAAATATTCTTGATCTGCAAAAAACAGTTGCCAGATTGGACGTGGCCAGCAAGTTTATTGAAAAGACTGTTTCCGAGGGAGGAGAAATTCTTTTTGTCGGAACAAAGAAGCAAGCCAAGAAACTGGTTGAATCAGCTGCCAAGAAGTGCGGTGCGCCGTATGTTATCGATCGGTGGCTGGGTGGAACTTTCACTAACTTCAGCGTTATGTCCGGACGAACCAGATTTTTGCGCGATGGAGAAAATAAAATGAAAAGAGGCGAATTCGCAAAATATACCAAATTTGAACAGATGAAAATGGCGGAAGAACTGGAAAGATTGGAAAGAAGAATGGGCGGAATCAAGAATATGATGAAGCTGCCGGCCGCAATTTTTGTAACCGGTGTGATTGAAGATGATCTGGCAATCAAAGAAGCGATGAAGAGAAATATCCCGATCATTGCCTTTGTTGATACCAATGTTGATCCAAGCGCGATTGATTATCCTATTCCAGCCAATGAAGACGCTGTTTCATCCTTGCGTTTGATGATGGCCTATGTTGTGAAATCAGTTTTAGCTGGAAAAGAAAAAGCGCGGGCTATTTCAAATTCAGCTGCAGCGGCGGCTGTGAAAGCGGAAGCTAAATAATTTATTTCAACCTAAAATAAAATGGCAACCCTAGAACAAATAAAAAATTTACGCGAAAGAACCGGCGCCGGAATCGTGGAAGTGAAGAAAGCTTTGGAAGAAGCTGGGGGCGATGATCAAAAAGCAATTGAGATTTTGAGAAAAAGAGGACAGGAAAAAGCCATGAAAAAATCCGACCGAATTGCCGGAGAAGGCGTGGTTGCATCATATGTCCATTCCAATGGACGCGTGGGCGCGATTGTGAAGCTGATGTGCGAAACTGATTTTGTCGGCCGAAATGATGAATTCAAGGCTTTGGCGCAAGACATTGCAATGCATGTTACAGCGTCTAATCCGAAATATCTGAAACCGGAAGAAGTTCCGGCGGAGATAGTGGCGAAAGAAAGAGAGATTTGGACAGCGCAACTCGCCGAAGAGAAAAAACCGGAAGACATTATGCAAAAGATTTTGGAAGGCAAGGAAAAGAAATTCCGTGAAGAAGTTTCCCTTTTGACCCAGCCGTTTGTGAAGAATCCTGACCAAACGGTGGGAGAATTAATTACAGAAAAGATAAGTAAAATAGGGGAAAACATTCAAGTCGGAGAATTCTCCCGGCTTGAATTATAAAAAAATGCAAAAAGTTTTAGTCAGTTTATACTCCTGGGAAAATCCCAAATTGTACGCGAGTGATTTCAAGCTGGCAAAAGGCGATAGGGTTATCGTGGCCACGGAATATTCTAACGAGATTGGGATTGTGGAAGACGTCGATGTGAGCACGATTGAAGAGCCGAAAGACAAAATTCTGCGTGTTGCCACCCAAAGGGATAGTGATGTTTTTCTGCAATATGAAGCGCAAAGAGCAGAATGTTTGGAGGCTTGCCGCAACGAAATAAAAACAGCCGGCCTAGAAATGAAACTGATTGACGCGCGCATCAGTTTGGATGGCAAACAGATTGTTTTTGCCTTCACGGCTGACGGCCGGATTGATTTTCGGGAACTCGTGAAAAATTTATCCAAGCAATTCAAAAAATCAATCCGCATGCAGCAAATTGGTTCGCGCGATGAAGCGCGGAAACTGGGTGGATACGGAATTTGCGGGCGGGAACTGTGTTGCGTGCGAAATAATGGCAATATGCAAAGCATTACGACGGATATGGCGCGTGTCCAGCAGATTGCCCATCGCGGGACAGATCGGATCTCAGGATTGTGCGGCCGATTGATGTGTTGTCTGGCCTATGAGGCTCAGCAATATAAGGAAATGCTGGTTGGGATGCCGGAATTGCACAGCACGATCAATACTAAGGAGGGCAAAGGATTTGTAATCGAGGTGAATGCTGTGACGCAAGATATCAAAGTAAAACTGGAAACCGGGAAGTATATATCAATAAAGAAAGAAGACGTTAAATAATCTATGTTGTATCAAATCATACCGCCGATATTAATAATCCTGAGTCTGGCTGGAATCATTATTTTTTTCATGAAGAAAGCTCCACAAATCGCAAGCTTGAGCGATGAGGAGGATTTAGAGAGAGAAAAAATGGAGATGCTGGCTGGTGCCGGTTTTTTCCGAAGAATCGTAATCAGGATCAAGACTATTCGATGGGATGATGTTAAACATTTTCTTTTGGCAATTTCTGACAAACTGACTCGCAAAGCGCGAATATTATTTTTAAAACTCGAAAGCAAATCTAAGGATTTGAATGATTCAATCCGGGATAAGAGAAAGAATAGATTTAAGCGAAACATTGAAAATGTAGAAAATAATGAAGAAGATGATATAATAAATAGAGTTAAGAACTATAAGCCAGAGGATAAGAAAGGGTATTTAGCGGAATTAAAAAGAACGGTTTATCGCGATCGGACTGAAAATAAAAAAGAGGATGCGGAAGAAAAAATTATCCGGCCGACTGTGAGCGACAAAGTTGTTACGCCGAAAGCTAGAGTGGAAATGAAGGATCGATTAGAAGATCTTTTGATCGAAAGGATCGCGGCTAACCCGAAAGACACGGAAGCTTATGAACGACTGGGAGAATATTATATGGAAATTGACAGCGTGAATGATGCCAAGGAGTGTTTCAAGCAAGTTTTGAAATTGGATCCGAAAAACAGGAATGTGAAATATAGGATGAAACGGCTGGAATCGATGATGCATAAAAGATAGCTTGAGAGGCTTGAAAATAGAATACGCCGCCTTAGCTCAACGGTAGAGCAACTGTTTTGTAAACAGTAGGTTTTCGGTTCGAATCCGAAAGGCGGCTCAAGGATTAGTCAAAGCCAATAATTCTAGGGCTGTTGCATTTTTCCTAAGTTCCTATATAATTTAGACATGGCTACTATTGATAAAAAATCAATTGAAAAGGTGAAGAATTTGTATTGCAATAAGCAATATAGTGTCAATGATGTGGCAAAAAAAATGGGAGTATCGATTGATGCAGTATTCTATTGTATGCGAAAAAATGGTATAGAGCGCAGAAAAAACAGCGAAACAAATGCCATAAAATATCAAAAAGCAGTGACTTCTTTTAAGTTGAAGAAAATAAATTCGGAAAAACTGAGGACACTAAGAGTCATTGGAGTAATGCTGTATTGGGGTGAGGGTGGCAAATCAGATACGATGAGCGGCATTGATTTTGCGAATAGTGATCGGGATATGATAATTATGTTTCTGAAGTTCTTAAGACAAATATGCGGTATAGATGAAAAAAGATTAAGAGTGTATTCTTATTTTTATTCCAATCAAGATGCTGCTAAGAATATAAATTATTGGAGTAAATTAACGAAAATATCTAAAAATCAATTTACTATGCCATATATCCGAAAAGATTTTAGAGAGGATAAAAAAGACAAGATGCCTTATGGATTAATCCATATCAGGTATAATGATAAAAAGTTGTTAGTATTAGTGAAAAGCTGGATAGATGAGTACAAAAACATATAATAATGGGTGCGTCGTATAGCGGCAATTACATTTGACTGTAAATCAAACGCCTTCGGGCTCCGTAGGTTCGAGTCCTACCGCACCCACCGAACAAGTTGAATTGGGAACTGCCGTTGTAGCTCAGTTGGTAGAGCACGTCATTGGTAATGACGAGGTTAGCAGTTCAATCCTGCTCAACGGCTCAAGCGAAATTATAAATAATAAGTAAAGTAAATTTAATACTATGGCAAAAAAAGGAAACGACAATCTGGCAAAGATGAAATGCGAGGTTTGCAAAACGACTAATTATTTCACAACTCGAAACAAGAAGAAATTGAAGGAAAAGTTGGAAATGAAAAAACATTGTCCGAAATGCAAAGTCCACACACTTCATAAAGAAGGTAAATAGAACAAACTTCAAGACTGAATTTTAATCCAATAGAATTCAGTTTTTGAAAAATGCGGGTGTAGTATAACGGCTATTACTCCGGTCTCCAAAACCAGTAACGAAGGTTCGACTCCTTCCACCCGTGCAAGGTTGGACAAACCGAGGCAAAAACCTCGGTTTTGTCTTTGTCTGCGGGGGTATTTGCAGGTTCGAACGCTTTGTTTTCAGCTCTGGCTAGAATCAAGAAACTTTTGAAGGCTTCTATGGATTTTTTGTTTATAACACTGACTTTTTTGTCCAAAACGGTTAGGTTCGAACCAAGAGCAAAAAGAAGCTCCTTTTTCTGTTCTACGCTACCATTTTGGATAAGTGAGGATATCTCACTCATCAGGTTGAAATCCCTCTTTGCTTCACTTAGCCAATCAATATTGGTTTCTGACATCTTAAGCTCTAGCAAAGATAGTTCTTCACGCATTTCCTTTTGAAGTTTGTCGAAGTCAGTATTTTCTTCATCGCTAAAATCTTTGGAAATACGAAGCATTGTCAGTCGCTTCAATTTATCTTCAGTAGTTTTCTTTTCTTGCTCAAGATTTGTCTGCAAATTGATGCTGTCTTCGAGAGCTTCATCTTTCAATTTGCCTATATTATCTATACACCACTGCGAAAGTTCTTTGCTTATAACCAGTTTTTGATCCATATCTGACAAGAGTTGTTTTTCCAGATTTTTCTCCTGAATGCTATTGCCTGAACAATGAGTTCTGTGTTTTCTGTCATTGATGCAATAATAGAAAATGTAATTAAGGTAGGTTGGATTTTTCATTTTGGCTATGGCTAAGTCACATGACGGGCAAGTATCACGATTCGGATATGAAAACTTGTGTTTGCATCCGGAGCATATTAGCTGGAATTTAAAATCAGTTGATAGATTTCCGCCACAGGTGCCACATTTGGTAAAGTAGTGATAGACTGCTTTTCTGTGTGTTACCCTTGGCGTTCCTCTGGTTCCGAGCATGGCCTGAATTTGCCAATATTCTTCTTCTGATATCATTGGTTCATTGCCTTTAAGCTCATATCTGACATCCATGCCAGTACTTTTCTGAAAAAAGAATCCGGCATAAATAGGATTTTTTAGGAGCTTATACAAATATGAAATAGCGATAGGTTTTCCTCCCTCCTTGTTCCTTTGCAGGGTTGTCAATTTCAGTTCATCTTTTGCATATATATAAAGCTCACGCACGGAGTATTTTTTTGTAAGCATAGTGCGTAGCAGCTTTTTAACTAATGGATAACGCACGGTATCTTCAAGCCAATCACGATGGCCTTGTTCTTTTGTTCTGTCATTGATGAAGCCAATTGGGGCAAGCCCATTGGGAATTCCTCGTTCTGCTCTAAGTCTTAATCCTCGTTTTGTGTCCACGCTTAAATCTCTGACAAACTGATTGGCCATACCTAATTCAACAGCCATCATAAGCACATTGTCTGTTGGATAGTAGCTTCTTCCGTAGGTCTGAATATGTTGGACTGTTCCTTGTTGTAGCATCCAGCTTATTTGTCCGCCATCAACTGGATTGCGAGCCAATCGATTCAACTTCCAGCAAATGATTCCATTGGCTTCACCCTTATGAATTCTCACGAGCATTTGATTGAATACGACTCTGCCATTTGGATTTTTTGCTGACTTCGATTCAAATAAAACATCCACTATGTTTAAATTCTGTTCTTTTGCGATTCTCTTTAATTCGTTTATTTGGTCGCCGATAGAAGCTATCTGCCTGTCTTCTGACTCCGTGCTTTTTCTAGCATAAACGAAATATTTTATGCCGCTGTTTTCTTTTTTCATATTTTCTATTTATTATTTTATTTAATACTTTTTAAGTGGTAACTCTTTTGCAAATGTTTTGCCCTAAGTGCGATTGTTGTTGTTTGAAGTAGGGTAGAGGCGATATCATTTAATTCGTCCTCTGAAAATTTATCTGCATAATCACCAACGGATAGGCGGATTATTCCACGAAACTCAAGCAGTTCTTTTTGGTTCAGTTCCATAGTCAATACCCGCCACTATATATGGCACGCTGTAGTTTGACTTTGCATTGTTCAACATATGATTGCGGTTTGTTTAACTAAGACATTACGCTTGAATATATACATCTTTGCTCCTAGATTGCACGATAAGAAAGTATGGTGTCGACCACGCCAATCGTGCATAATTGTTATTTAATCTAATTGAATTATTATAGTCTGTAAAAAATAAAAAAATTCGGGTTGTTCAATTACATCCGAATATTACGTCTAACTTATATGCTTCCAACTTATATGCGTCTACTAAATTGCTACATGGTTTTGATAAATGAAAATGGTTTTATAAATGAGAATGATTCTAATTACTCGCTTTAAATTTTACTTTCTTGGATGAAATTGTATTCCTATTTTTTGATTTTGTCAATGGGGGTATGAGTAAAAAAGCAGGATGCACAAAGAGAAACGTATTGTTTTGGTGCTGTCAGAATTGAATCTTAATGTTGAACCGTCATGCGGTTCAGATATCTGCTAAGTAAATTCAGCAGTACAACACTCGGATGCCGTTTCAAAATAAGGGTATCTATAAAAGAAGAAAAGAAAGCGAGTCCAACAACGAGTATTATTGCGACACCCCAATTTACTCAAAATTTCTTTTTCGTGTGAAACAAAGAAAAGGAATATTTTGAAAGTAAATTAAGCGTGTTCGTAAAATACCACGTTGTTGGAGGGTTTCGGAAAAACAGCCCAGAATTTTTCAAAGTGAAGTTTTTCCGAAATCCCCTTGCTCCTTTTATTTTCAGTCCCTTGAAATGCTGTAGTCTAATCAATTGATATACTGTAGTCTGAATGGAACAAAAAAAGCCATGCTGGGTAGCATGGCTTTTATGTTTTTCAATATTCTGATGGGAGCATGGCGGTATATCCGAACTCCCCGTTATCTGCTACAAAGTATTCCCTGCCATCAACCTCAACCTTGTAAAACCAGTCGTCAGTTACTTTGGCGGCGGCATTAAAGGCAAGTTCAATCTTCTCCCTTAATTCCGATGATTCTGACATCAGTCCGGGCGTCCAAGCGCCTATAAACTTTAAATTGCTCATAACTTTGATTTTGAAATAATAATTAAACCTGGTGAATATGTGATCTTCACTTTGTCACCAATAGAAAAACCGCTTTTGTTTTTCAAAAAATGGTTGGCAATAACCAATTTCGGACTTGTTGGAAGATCTCTTGGGTGAGAGCCCCGCCCTTGTCTGTTTTGGTAGCTGATTGTCATTTCTTTTTGCATATTTGTTTGTGTTAAGGATAAATAAAAAAAGCAGCACAACCAATTTGCAGGGTGTGCTGCTCTTGTATTGGACAGTTGTTACGATGTCAGCGCTTGACCTTCGCAAGGAAGGAACATATTGATTGACTCATCTGGCGAGTCAAGTTGAAACGGCTAGCGGATATATTCATTAGCCGGTTCAATTCGCTGTTAACAGGGATGTCTTTCGCTAGGTAAGCACGGGAATAATAATCATAAATTATTTTTTTAATAATTATATCGATAAAGTGGTAAAAATATGCCATCTATGTGCGTCCATAAGACAATATGGGTATGGGGTAGTGTTTCGGTAAGGTCTCAGGATGCCGTAGGCATCCTTATTAAGGATATTACACGGCCTGGCGAAGCTTTTTTAAAGTTACCATACCCCACTGTTTCCTTTTCGCTTTTAAAAGATAATTATCGTTACCTATAAAAAATTTTCGCTAAAAATTAAAAGTTGACCCTAAAATAGCTAAGCTGTTTTTTTTGCCTTGAATTAGCCATTTTTTATAAAACGAAAAGTTTTGTGGGACTTTGCTATGGTTAATATGCTAGTTGATCTAGCAGGCGCTACAATGCAGCATCTGATTATCTCCATTGTAGCAGCTGCATCTCTCGCAAGGGATATGTAGCGCCTAGAATGGAGATTTTTTGTTTAGGATAAAAATCCATTGACAGACTCGATTATAGGTAACACTTAACCTGCAAATATGAAATTTACGAATACCAAGGTGATACTCACCGGATCAATCATACAAGTATATCAATATGCTGATAAGTCATTGGCGTATGGCTCTTATGTGTCTGGTCGCAACAAAGCTGGACGCAAGATTGATGTCATTGATGAGGCAAGCAAACTTCGGAAAGCGGAATCAAGAAAAAAATCGAAACAAAGATCAGGAGTAAGATTCAGAGAGCTAATCATTAGCAATGCTTGGCACTGGGTGGATCCATTTGGAAATCCATATGCGCCAATATTCATTACATTCACCTTTGAAAACGATATTCGGGATGTGGGAATAGCCAATGCATATTTCTCCTGTTTTATTAATCGTTTGAACCGCAAGGTATTTGGTGGCTCCAGAAGATGCAATCTTAAGTATGTTTCCGTAATTGAATTCCAAGATCTAAATCGGGATGGAGTAGTTCATTATCATACCATTTTTTTCAATCTACCAATCAACGATACGGATATTTTATTCAAGCTCTGGGGTCACGGCTTTATCACCAAAATGGAGCTAAAAGAATTGGATGAAATTGAATCTGTTGGAATGTATGCCTCAAAAGAGTTGTCAGCCGACAACAATGATGATCGTCTGGATGGACGCAAGCACTATTTTTCTAGCCGAGGATTGTTTAAGCCAATCAAAGTAAGGGATCAGAGCCAGGCTCAGGCCATTGTCGAGTTGATACCCAAAGAATGCATGGTAAGAAAATGTGTTTTTGGCGGATATCAGGGGCGTGTAGAGCATGCATGCTATCACCTGAATAAAGGCGAAAATATGGACAGTATAATTAATAAATTAACCAATATAATATGATTCAATCAATAAAGGACAAGCTAAGGCTAATACCAAGAACAGTGTGCTTTAAATGCCAAAGCAAGAGAAGCTATACCAATCCAATGGAGCGCTGTTTTGAGTGCAGGGAAAAATTCTGTTACGACCATATCCACTGTTCTCAGTTCAAGGATGAAATGTCTTCAAGTGATGAATTTAGATCAATTTGCGAAGAATGCAAAATCAAGCACAAATACCTGACTGTGTAAGGCTATTCTAGCTAATACCCTACAGCCTAGAAACGATTTTGCCGGTGCGATGGTGAATAGATACCATCCTAACAATAAAAGGCCTTAAATAAGGCAATGTAAATTAATGAATTAAATAGGTTGATTTTATAGCAGACTAGAAACAAGCCCAAATTAGGCTTGTTTTTTTGGCGGCAGGGGTAATTGAAATAGAGTGAGAAGGTAAGGGCAAGGAGATGATTTTGTCGGCTTGAATAATTACTTAGGCGATGATACTATAAAAATAATTAAATTCTACATTTTTAGCAAAAACATGGCATTATTTAATAAAAAAATATTCTTTTGGTTTTTCGTAGTAACAGTTTTTGCTATACTGGTTTTCTTAAATTTCAGAAATAATAATTTAAGTCATCAGGAGGAAGTCCTATCTAAAGTTGGCTCCTTAAAGCTAGATCTCAGTGATTTAAAAAAATACCAAAGCTCAGTTTTAGGAATTCAATTTCAGTATAAATCAAGACTGAGGATTATCGATCACGGAGATGAAATTGTATTGACAGGGTTATTTGCCCAAAAAAGTGACTTTGATGAATCGGGGATATTTTTTCGCCAACATGAAAATAACAATAAATTTGGTCCAATGCTTTGGTGGTGGAAAAATGAATTTTGGCAATATGGCGTAAATTCAATTTTTCAGTTGACCAAAAAAGAGATAGTAATCAATGGCCAGAAATACTATATTGTTGCATCAGGAGGAAAATGGAAAGGAGATCCATTTATTTCAGCCTTTACCAGTTGTGGAAATAAAATTTGTGAAGTTTCTTCTCGCACGAATAACCTATATTTAGGCGATGAGAATTATTACATTGCTCTTTTGACACTGATTGGTTATAGGGAAAATTCTGATTATTCTGATGAAACAAAAAATTGGAAAGTTTATAGAAACAACAAGTTTGGTTATGAAATTAGTTATCCTGAGTATTATTCAGCTTTGGCTCCAGAGCGCTTGAATATGCCAGCAACTGGTGATGATCCTTATGTGAAGTCTGGGCCTTTTGAAATTAGAGGATTATTTTGCACCTTCCCTGGTGAAGATATTTCACTTGAAGAATATACGGGAAGACAATCATTGTTTGAAAAAAATATAAAATACATTAACAATGATGGAAAAGAGTATATGGCTGAATCTGCATTGATGCCGGGGTTGCCTAAACTTACGACTTATAATTCTTATGGAGAATATGCCGAAACTGTTTATGTGAAAAGAGGGAGGATTTTGTATGTTATTTCTCAATTAAAAAACAATTCGAAGGCAAGTGAAAATGTGTTTAATAAGGTTATTGAGTCATTCAAATTATTGCCATTGGAAAATGAACTGGAATTGACTAGTCAGGTGGCTTGCGGTTTTAAAAATGCAGGAGGAAATTTTTATAAAAATAATTATGTGGTTCAATATCTTGCCGATAGATCACTTGGTTTTAATGATCAGTTCAGATTGCCAGGGGTTAATGCAAAAACCTTTGAATTTATAGGTGGAGACTATGGCAAGGACAGCGCTTATGTTTATTTCAGAAATCAAAAAATGGAGGGTGCTGATTTGGAATCATTTCATTTTATTTCTGGAAACAAAGCGGTGGATAAAAATAATAAATATGTGGAAGGGATAGAGGAGTCGCTTTGGCAGAAGCTTAAAGCTGAAAATTTTTAAGGCTATTAAAAAGTTTTACACTTATTGTAAATAATATGGGATGGTAATTTTCTGGAACACAAAAAAGCCCGAGCGGGCTTTGTGAATTTTAAAACTAAAAATTCAGGATTAAAATTTGAATAATTCTTCAATATTTACGCCAAGTGTCTTGGCTATTTTTTCTATATTTCGCAAGCCAATATTTCTTTCGCCTCGCTCAATTCCGCCAACATATGTGCGATCTAAACGAGCCTTATATGCAAAGGTCATTTGGGAAGTGATCCCTTTTTGGAGACGAATTTCCCTAACTCGTTTCCCAAACTTTTTTAAAATGTCATTGTTTTTGTTCACCTTATAAGAGTAGGACGATGGCGACTATAAGGCGACGGACTATGAGTATCACAGATTATATGCTATAGTTATTTGTGGAATACTCATAGTCCGTATTGACATATTTGATATTATGATGATAGGCTGATATACTAGCTAGTATTAAGCAAAATAAACATATTTAAACACATGAGCAAAAAAAGAATAATTTTTATTGTTATAGCAGTCGCTGTGTTGGCTATAGTCGTAGGTGTATTTGTAGCACAAAAAAATTCAAAAATACCAGCTAAACAAGAACAGAGCCAAGCACAGCAACAAGTAGGCCAAAATGTTCAAGATGATCTGGTTTGGTATGGAATTCCGGAAATGAATGTGCGATTTAAGGTTGATAAGAAGGTAGCGAATGACCTGATATATAAGTATAATAAAATCAATGACAAAATAGACGGCGTATTATTTTCTTCAAATAAACTTTCACAAATCCCTTCTTGTGGCGTAGAGGACGGTTCATTAGGATCGCTTACTAGGGCAAAAGGAGTGCCCGCTGATTATGGCGACAAGGCTTTTTATATGGCAAGAAAGCCAAAGCAATTTAAAGATTTCTTCACCTTTTACGAAGGACCACAGGCGGTCTGTGCTTTTGGGGAAAATATTGATAGATGGAATAGGTATTTTGATGAAAATCCTGAATTTAAAGGATGGCTTGGCAAAGCCTTCGATAGTGTAGAGATATTGCCATAATAAAGTCACTGGATTTTAGATAGATATTTTTGATAGTCCTCTGAAACAGAAAGGAGAAATGGTTTTTTGAAAATTTGATGCATCGTGTTTTTGGCGATGTAACTGAACATTAATCCCTAATCAAGAGGAGGATAGTATGTGGAAATTGAGATGTGCAATAATGGCTTTGTTGTTAAGTCTCTCTTCAAATGTGTTTGGATATACCGATCCCGATTATCCATACACTGTTTCTTCCGGGTGCAGGGATGTTTGCTATCAGGATGATTACAATTTCTGTAAGAACAATTGCACATCCTATGTGGCCTACATGCTCAATCTTTATGGCGTTGATTTCAACAATGGGTACTTAGGTGCTAGTTGGGGTAATGGAGGTCATTGGGATAATGCTGCTAGGGATGCCGGCATTGTCGTTGATGATCATCCGCTTCCTGGAGATGTGGCATATTGGAACACTCTGGGTGGAGTTGGTCATGTCGCTTGGGTGGAAAAAGTCTACTTCGACAGCAATGGCAATGCGACTAATATCGACGTCACCGAATACAATTATTGTGGGGAGGGATGTGCCTGGGGACAGCGGTTGAATTTGCCAGCAAATAACCCTGACGGTTATATTCATATCCTTGCCTACAACGAGGGTGTGACGGGTACTCATTACATCGATTGTGACGAGACGTACGATCTTTGTAATAATCAGACCCAGCAAGAATGGGGATGGATATTGCAAAGAGTTGCCGACTATCGGTGCAAGACTTGTAGTGGACAAAATATGACCTATGTCAACAGCTTTTTCGATGGCATGGGCATGGGTGGAGGTGGCGGAGGAGCTAAGCCAGACTTTGTCATTAACGATATCTGGCTGTCCGATTCATCAGGCAATGAAAAAACCGTGTTTAAGCCAGGCCAGAGCATGCAAGTTCACATCAAGGTAAAAAATGCGGGGGCTAGTACTTCCTCTGGCATCGATATCGACTATTTCCGGTCAAACGGATATCACGAGGATTCTGACCCAACAAATGTCGGGACAGATTTCATCCACAAGGATGATCTCGAAGGAGGTGAAACGCACGAAGAACTGAAAAACATAACTGCACCAATGACCCAGGGCACATATAACATAACGGCCCACGCAGACGCAGGCCATGATGTAGACGAAGAACACGAGAGTAATAATGATTCGGACGAGGCAGTTTTCCGAGTCGATAACTTCGGTTGGCTTGTGCCTATCATAAACCAGATGTTGAGATAACAAAGGAGGAGTCACGATGAAGAAGGTATTTATGGTCGTATCGCTGATCGCAGTACTGGTTTTCGCAACTATCGCCTTCGCCTATGACGGCTGGAGCACCGGCACGATCGCAGGAGTGCGGCACCGGGCGGGCAATGTCACTCTGGTTATCCAGAACACACCTTCAAATCCGTGCGGTTGCGCCGGGGGTACTGCATACTTGCAGTTAAACGAGGATGGTAGCGAGCTTGCCAAGCGGATCAACGCCGATATCGCTATTGCAATTGCAACCGGAAAGCCCATCAGCTTCGAAATAACCGGCTGTAGCGGAGGAGGCACAGCCGGCTATCCGGTAATCACCGCATCATGGTTGAAAGACCAATAGAGTAACAACTCGATTTAAAATATTATACGAGGGACATGGCCTAAAAACCTGTCCCTCTTTTTATTTTGCTAATTAGAATTGATAAAGGGTTTTATAGCTTTGGTATATAATGATACCCCCTGTATTCCTGAAAGAAAGTTATAACCTCGTTCACTACGCCCCCGCGGACATTACGTTTGCAGTTTTTTTATTTTATCTAACATTTATATAGTGAGCACCACCGTGGGGTAACTACATTTTCAAATCAGGAATATAAACATACTCCTTTCTCTTCATGAAAATAGTTCTAACATCCTTCACTACCCCGTGCATACTTGAAACAGTCGCTCATTGGATTTTTGAGAATATTTGCTCACAATAGAGGCAAAAAACCATTCTAGCGCAGGATTGGTTTTTTTGTGCTATAATTTGAGCGTAATTTTAACTTCACAAAATGAAGAGAAATATAGGAACAAAGGTCGCAATCGGGTTAATTTTGATAGTAATATTGATTTTGGGCGGATCAATCTGGTTTGGATACCGAAAACCGCAGACTGTTTGGCAGTATACCGAGTCGCGTCTGGGCTATGGCAAACCGGATGCGGATGTGGCCGGTAAAATCGTGTTCTTAGGCGATAGCATTATCGGATTTGAAAATTGGAACGTGTTGTTCGGGATTTCAAATATCGCAAACTTCGGCGCTTCCGGCAATACGACTGATGATGTGATAGCCAGATTAGACTCGGCCATAAGCGCTAAGCCTCAGAAGCTTTTTTTAATGATTGGTATTAATGATTTATTGAACGGCAAGGATGTCGCGCATGTCGCAACAAATTATGAAACAATATTGAATAAGATAAAATCAGAATCTCCTGATACGATAATTTATGCGCAAAGCGTGTTGCCGGTCAATAATGATGTCCTGAAATCTGAAACGGCGGATAATCAAAAAATAATTGCTTTAAATGATAAACTTAAAGTATTGGCCAATGAAAGGGGAATATTTTTTGTCGATTTATATTCTGCATTTAGCGGAGCGGATAATAAAATGCGGAGAGGCTATGCTTGGGATGGGTTACATCCCAATTCGCACGGCTATGCGGTTTGGCGGGATTTAATTGTCCAATATATAAAATAATTCAATATGAAAAAAATCAGTTATTTGGACGGCTTGCGCGGTCTTGCCGCTTTCGAGGTGGTGTTTCATCATTTTATTTTGGCTTTTTATCCGGCTTTGTTTTCCGGACCTGACAATGTGACTCACTTGAAGGCTGGTTTTGAGATATTTGCTTCCGGATCGGTACTGAATATTTTGTATGATGGAAATTTTGCCGTGTGCATATTTTTTGTATTGAGCGGCTATGTGTTGAGCCACAAATTTTTTCTGCTCAAGGATCATGAAATACTTACGGCAAGCGCGATTAAAAGATATTTCCGGCTGGTAATCCCAGTGGCCGTATCGATTTTTTTAATTTTCTTTCTGATGAAATTCTCCCTTTTTTACAACAAGCAGGCGGCGGATATTTCCGGATCTGTCTGGCTGGGAGGCTTTTGGAATTTCACGCCGAATTTTATGGACGCGCTTAATCAGATATTCATCGGCACATTCTTCTCCAATGTGTTTGATTACAATGCGACGCTCTGGACGATCGCTTTTGAGCTTTTTGGAGCATTTCTGGTGCTTGGTTTTTTGGCGCTGTTCGGAAAGATGAAAAACAGGCATTGGGCGTATATTGCGGCGATAATTATTTTTTTTCAAACATACTATCTGGCTTTTATTCTTGGCGTGTTGCTTTGCGATTTGATGGCGCATAAGAATATGATCATTCGAAAATTTGATCGCAGCAAGATCATCGGCACAGGGCTGCTTTTGCTTGGTTTGTTTCTTGGATCGTACCCGGCTGGACGCGATGTTGCCGGCACGATATACGCGCCGATGTTTACAGCATTTTTTGTCAATCCGGCCATTGTCTATCATGTGTTGGGAGCATTTTTACTCATTGCTGTTTTATTGGATTCAAGGCGCATGCAGAAATTTTTTTCGTACAAGTATTTTCTGTTCCTGGGCGAAATTTCCTTTGCAATGTATCTGTTGCACTTTCTTATCCTCGGTTCATTTGGAAGCTTTATTTTTCTGAAGATGGAACCGTACTTTCCTTATACGGGCGCTGTCATAATCTCATTTATTCTTTCGCTGGGACTTATCTTTGCAGCTTCTTATCTTATGTATGTGCATATTGATAAAAGAACAGCTCGGTTTTCGCATGCGATATACTCGCGCTTATTCGGGCAAGGGAAATAAAATTTTTCTCGAAGTGTATTAAACCATGTAATAAATTAAAACAAAAACTATGAAACATGGTTACATGGACAATATCGAAAAGCTAACTTTGGAAAATGAATCGTTCCGCAAAGTGCTGTATACTGCCGAGCATTGCCAGCTGGTGGCGATGTCGCTTGCGCCCAAGGAAGAGATTGGGACGGAAATACACGAGGACGGCGACCAATTTTTCCGGTTTGAAAAAGGCGAGGGGGAAGTGGTCATTAATGAAACGGTCTATGCCGTCACTGACGGTGACACAGTGATCGTACCGGCGGGCGCCGAACACAATGTGATGAATATTTCAGAAACAGAAGCCTTGAAACTCTACACGATTTATGCGCCGCCGCATCACAAGGACGGCATTGAGCGAAAAACCAAAGTGGAAGTTGAAAAAGATGGTCCGGAATTTGACGGCCAGACGACAGAATAAATAAAAAAATTACTTGGAAAGAAAAAACACGCTTATGTAGAGCGTGTTTTTTTTGTTGTGGATAACTTATTTGCGGCTTGTAACATTTCGTGTGATAATTTAAACAAGTAAAACAAATAAAAATTAAATAAAAACTTTATGTCTCTTTTGTTTTCTAAGAAAGAGGGGGAACATAAAATTATTCCAGCAGGAAAAAGTTTTTGGCTTTTTCTTTTTTTATTTTCGGGAATAATTTTTTTCTCCGGCGCCAAAGCGCAAGCCGCGACCTACTATGTTGATTCCGCGGGCGGGTCGGACAGCAACAGCGGATTGGTGTCCAGTCCGTTCAAAACTATCCGTTACGCGGCGAGCCGCGCGACTCAGTCGGGGGATATCATCCATGCTAATGCCGGAACATTCACGGAAACCGCGCAAATCAATTTGAATTCCGGAGTGACGCTGGAGGGCAGCGATAGCGCTGGAAGCACCATAATCAAGGCTGGTTTCGCGGCTAATCCGCTTATCAGCGCCGCCTCGTCAAATGAAGGGACGGACGGGTTGAATCAGGAAATAAGAAATCTCAAGATAGACGGTAATAATTTGACGGGAATTTTGGGCATCGATGTCACAAAAAGAAAAAACGTCAAAATTCATCACTGTTTCTTTATAAATTTTCAAGAAACAGCCGTGAGGTTTTCCGGGCACGGAGCTGACGGTGAGCCTGCCGTGTATGCTACTGGAAATGAATTCTATAACAACAGTGTCACCAACTGCACGAAAAAAATGTCTGGCTGGAACAACGGAGCGGTGCAAATCGGAGGCCAGGACGGACTGAAAATTCACGACAACACGATAACTGAAATTTCTCGAGGAACCAACTCGGGGGAAGCAATCGTGTTTTGGAATCTGGGATATTTGAAGGGCCTGTCCATCTACAACAACACTTTGGTCACAACGGAAAATTATGATCCCGGCTATATTGCCACCTTCGCTATTGAACTGTGGAATGTTATGGGCGGCGTGGAAATTTATAATAATAATATTACCGGTAACATTAATTTCGATACTGTGAAAAAGGGAAATTATGCTTATGGATTATATATCCACAGTAATACGATAAAATACGATGCCCAGTCAACGATGGATAATAAAGGAATTTGCTTTGACGGTCCGGTAACGGATGTGACTATCAGCGACAACTACATCAAAAATATGGACATTGGCGTATTCTTCTATCTCCGTGTCGCTAAAGCGGCGGACGGCGGGAAAATAGCGATATCCAACGTAAACATTGATTACAATATTTTCGACGGAGTCGGAAAGGCGGGTGGCGGAAACGGGATGGCATTCCAGACAATGGGCGCGGACTACCTCAGTACTTTCAGCAATCTTAAAATCCGAAACAATGTTATTTATGCCCGCTATTCCGATATGTCCGTGGGTATCGGCCTGAAATCTTATGGCGCTTTTTCTAATTTTTACGCGCAAAACAATATAATCCAAGGGGCCTTGGTTTCTCCGATCCAGGCTTGGAGCGATCAGCCGGCCAGCTCTTTACTGACAGGGGTTTATGTTCAGAACAATGATTTCTACGGCAATTCAAATAACAGTTTCGTAAATAAAAACAATTTTGTCGCTAGCGCAAGTTTGACCAATCAGGGCAATATAACTTCAGATCCGCTGTTCGTTTCAACTTCGGGCTTTCATCTGCAATCTGCGTCTCCGGTAAAAGATGTTGGGGTCAATGTTGGTTTAGCTACGGACTTTAGCGGCAATAGCGTGCCGCAAGGCAGCGGAGTGGATATTGGCGCTCTTGAATATCCTGTTGCTCCCGCTTCATCATCATCTCCTGCTCCGAAAACTTATGGCGTTGTGGATTTCACCAAGCTCCTTAATGACTGGTTCAAGGTGGTCAGTGGATCAGCATCTGATGTAAATGGCGATGGCTCGGTCAATGTTCAAGATTTGGGCATTATGATGAGCAATTGGGCGGGTTAGAAAATTTATTTTCTATGGTTGAAGCATGTTTTAATGAATAAAAATAAAATTACATGAAAGTTGAAGACATAATGCAAAAAAACGTTATTTGGGTCACTCCGGAAACGACAATCGCGGAAGTCGCCACTATTTTATTTGAGAACCGGTTTCATGGCGTGCCAGTGATGGAAAATGACAAGATAGCCGGAATCATCACTGAAAGCGATTTTTTCCTTAAGGATCCGGCCAATCTATTTTTACCGACCTATATAGATGTTTTAAAAAATACGGCTATTACTGGCGATTTGTCAAAAGAAAAAAAACAGGAGATAGACAAATTTTTTCAGACGAAAGCTAAGGATATAATGACCAAAAAATGCATGACAGTATCGAACTTTATGAAACTCGAAGATTTGCTGATATTTTTTAAAGAAACAAAGTTTACCACTTTGCCCGTAGTCGATGAGAGTGAAAAATTAGCGGGAATTGTTACTTTATCCGATATTATTGGGTTAATTAAAATTAAATCTTAATAAAATGATTAATCCTTTGGACAAAAAACCAAATATTTATAAAAATAACCGGAATATTGATGATCTTGGAAAAAATATTCATTCATGGTGGGGCAAAACTTTCGTCTTTATCCAGCGGAAGCGCATAAAGACTTGGCAGGGCGTATTTGCCATCGCTTTCATCGCCGGTTCTTTGACGGCCTTGATCTGGGCTGTTTCAGTGAATATTCAAACAAAATCTGTTGCGACTGGTGAAAGCGCTACACTTAAAATTGCCACTTCAACAAATTCTGTTGTTAGCGGTGATAATTTTACGGCGACTGTCAACCTGAATACGAATGGCAGCGGCGCGGTAGCGGTCAGGGCGATCGTAAAATTTGATCCGCAATATTTTTCTTTGCAAAGCTGGGATGATTCGAGCGGAGTTTTTGCCGCAAGCAATACCTGCCAATATAACGGCAAAGCGTGTGAAAAGATCGAAGATGATCGGGCGAACGGGCAGATCGCGATTACGGTCGCAAAACCGGCTCCGGGAGTAATTGCGTCTTCCGGCACAGTGGCTTCTTTAGTATTTAAATCTCTGCAACCGGTTTCTCCGACCGCTCCAAATATAACGCTTGCGTCCTCCGGTTATGCCAGCACAAACAGCGCGGTTATCTGGAATGACGGGAAAGGCACGAATATTTTGAATAACCTGACGGGCGCGACTGTGACTGTCAATGCTCCGGCGTGCGCAAGTTTTGTTTATTCAGCGTGGGGAAGTTGCCAGCCGGATAGTACGCAAACCCGAACCATCACTTCCGGTTCGCCGGCCGGTTGCGCGGGCGGCAGTCCGGTTTTGACTCAGGCTTGCACGTATGTGGCGCCGACTTGCGCCAGCTTTACTTATTCCACTTGGGGAACTTGCCAATCAAATAGTACGCAAAGCCGAACAGTTGTTTCCAGTTCTCCGGCAAATTGCACAGGTGGCAGCCCGGTTTTGACGCAATCCTGCACTTATGTTAATCCATCCGCTCCGACTTGCACGAGTTTTACTTATTCAACCTGGGGCAAATGTACCGCCGGCAAACAATCCCGCAAGGTCCTTTCCAGTTCGCCAACCGGCTGCACGGGCGGCAGTCCGATATTGACGCAGATATGCAAAAACGGGAAACAAAGATAAAAATAAAAAAACATCCCGATCCGCCAGCCGGCGGACTCGGGATGTTTTTTTGTGAAGCCCATAGAATTTTATTGGATAAATGTCAGCGCTACTCCGGTTTTGCCGGCGCGGCCGGTGCGACCGATGCGGTGGATATAATCCTCGTAGCTGCCGGGCAGATCGAAGTTGATGACATGGCTGACGTTGGGGATATCGAGTCCGCGGGCGGCCACATCAGTGGCGACCAAGATTTCAACCTTGCCATTTTTAAACATGAACAAAGCATTCTGTCTTTGATAGTGTGATTTGTCGCCATGGATTGATTCCGCCTTGAAGCCCATCTTGAACAAAGCATTGGATAGTTTTTCCGCCCCGCGTTTGGTGCGGGTGAAAATCAGAATCTTTTGGAAATGTGATTGCGCCAGCAGTTTTTGCAAAACTTCCACTTTGTCCTCATCTTTTCCGACACGCACGACATCCTGGTCGACTTGCGCCGAAGTCTCGCGTGATTTGATAGAAATGCGGATTGGATCGGTCAAAAATTGCTGGACCAACGCTTCAATTTCTTTGGAAAGTGTCGCGGAAAACAAAAGTGTTTGTCTGGGAGAAGATAAAAGCGACATTAAAAGTTTAACATCATTAATAAAGCCCATGTCCAGCATACGGTCAGCTTCGTCCAAAACTATATTGGTAAACATTTCTAGTTTCAATTCTTTGCGAGTAATCATATCTTTCAGCCGGCCGGGAGTTCCGATGACGACATTGTGCCTGCTCCTCAGCCTTTGGATTTGCGGACGAATATTCGCGCCGCCGACCACAACGACTGCTTGGATGCGCAGGCCTTGGGTGAAAGCCACAAAATCTTCTTGGATCTGAATAGCCAGTTCGCGTGTCGGCACGACCACTAGCAGTTTTTGCCGCGGGTCATGCATGATTTTGTGAATCATTGGTAAAAGGAAAGCGCCGGTCTTGCCGGTTCCGGTGTTGGCCAGTCCGATCACATCTTTGCCTGCCAGAATGTGCGGAATAGTCTTGGCTTGGATGTCAGTCGGATGCGTAAACCCGCGTTTTGTTATCGCCTGTTGCAAGGAAGCATTGAGCGCCAGATCAGTGAAAAGCGATTTGACGACATGCACGTCAGTCTCCGGTTCGGCCGGCACGGCTTTATTGACGAACATTTTCGGGTCAATGTAGGCGCCCGTGAAGCCGCCTCTTTTGGGACGATTATTGCCGGCAAATCTTGGTCCGGCCGGCCGAGCGCCTCTGAACTTTGAGTTTTGCGCGCTTCTGCCAGCTGAAGAAGCCGGACCGCGCCTTGGTCTTTTGTTATACATTATGTTTGAAACATAAAAAATTAAAATTTTATGTCTCAACTTAAAGAAAAATCAATTCACGAAGTATTAACATAAAAACCTAGTATAGCAGTGATTGGCGGAGTTGTCAATGGTACGTAAGGTGGTATAATGAATTCATATAATTGTCGAGGACCGTCCTCGACAAACCTAAGTAAATTATATGAGCGAAAAATTTGGTCCATGTTTAGATAAAAATTGTTCCTGGTGCTGTAATCCGGTTAAAATATCTTATCGAAAGGGTTTTCCTGAGCCAAAACCAGATATTAGAGATAGAAAAGAAAAGGAGTTGTTTATTAAGAGTGATGAAACATTGATTCCCAAAAAGGAAATTGATACAACGAGGATTGCAACATATGAATGTTTAAATTTTGATGAGAAAACTGGAAAATGCATTGATTATGAAAACCACCCTGATATTTGCAGGAATACGAGCTGTATTAATAGTGAGTCCAATAAAACTATTAATGAACAGCATAATCAAGCAATAACTACTGAATTTATAAAAATAAAGAAATGAAAAAAATCGGATTATTTTTTGGCGGATTGGGAAATGAAGCGGAAGTTTCTATTATTTCAGCAAAAAATGTTGCTGACAATTTTGATCATAAAAAATACAAACTCGTTCTCGTTTATTGGCATACGGACGGATTTTTTTATCATATAAAAAATTTTTCTGAAATAAAGAATCCTATAAAAAAAATTAAAGAAACTAACTTTGCTAAAACTTTTGATGTAGCATTGCCCATGACCCATGGTCGTTACGGCGAGGATGGAATATTACAAGGAATTTTTGAACGGTTTGGTGTCCAGTATTGCGGATGCAGAGTGCTATCATCGGCGCTTTGTATGGACAAAGCAGTATGCAAGAAATATTTAGAAGGACAGAAAATTAGGCAGACAAAATTTGCAGCAATTGATTTGAGTACGTTGGATAAATATGAAGCGGAAAAGAAAATTACGGTCATACAAAAATCATTCAAGTTGCCTATATTTGTAAAACCGGCTAACTCAGGTTCCTCGGTGGGGATTACGAAAGTTGAAAAAATGAGCGCTTTAAAGTGGGCTATTAAAGAAGCAAGCATTCATGATCAAAAAATTGTCATTGAAGAAGGTGTTGTGGGACTAAGAGAAATTGAGGTGGGAATACTGGGTAATAATAGGCTGACCGTATCTAGGCCTGGAGAGTTAGTGCTATCTAAAGAATTTTATGATTACGAGGATAAATACAAAAAGAACAAAACTGAAATAAAAATCCCGGCAAAGCTTAGCAAAAAAGAAGAGAGAGAGATTATGATGATTGCTGAAAAAGTGTATCGTCTCTGTGATTGCCGCGGTTTTTCCAGAATAGATTTCTTCGTTGCAAAAAATAAAATTTATTTAAACGAAATAAATACCCTTCCTGGTTTCACACAATTTTCCATGTATCCAATGCTTATGATGAATATGGGAATGAGCTATAGAAATCTCCTTAATAATATAATAGAATTAGCCTAAGTTTGTCGAGGACGGTCCTCGACAAAGAAATTGTGAATATGAAAAGAAGAGAAAAATTAATTGTTGGGGAATATTATCATATCTTTAATCGGGGCGTGGAAAAGCGAAATATATTTAATAATGAAAATGATTACTTGCGTTTTCTTGATTCGATGATTTTTTTTAATACTGAAAAGCCTGGCTGGGCAGTAAACAATCTTCGACAATCCGGAATCGAGGACCGTCCTCGACCAGAAGAAAGGCTGGTGGATATTGTGGCATATTGTTTAAATGCAAATCATTTCCATTTTTTGTTGAAAGAAAATAAAGAAAATGGCATCACAACCTTCATGAAAAAAATTTGTACTGGGCATGCCATGTATTTTAATAAAAAATATAAAAGATCTGGAGTTTTACTCCAGGGTCGGTTTAAATCTGCGTATATTAATTCGAATGATCTGCTTTTGTATGTATCTGCCTATGTAAATTGCAATAGTCAAATTCACACAATTGAAGACTCTTCGAAATATCTGTGGTGCAGTTTTCCGGAATATTTAGGAAATGCCGGAATTGGATGTCAAAAGGATATCATTACTGAGCAATTTAAGAATGCGGATGAATATAAAAATTTTTGTTTGGAAAAAGCAATCGGAATGAAGGAGAAAAAAGATATTGAAAAAATTAATTTGGAAGATTGACTGAGTAAGCTTGTCGAGGACGGTCCTCGACAAACTATTAAAATTTTATGTCTCAACTCAACGAAGCGAAGCTATTGACTAGAAAACGTGACCATTTGATTTAATTGTTTAGTCGTGTTAGATTGCGTTAAGCTCATTCTACAAATCAATCTTTTCTTGGAGGCATATAAATGGTAAATATCGACAAATTGGCCAAAGGGTTAAGGAGGAAGGCGCGGATCTTATCGTTGCATATGGGGAAGATTTGCTGTTTTGCCTCGTTGCAATCAAGCTGAAATTTCAGCTAGACACCAGATCTAAGCGTTTTTCGAACACTAACGCCTATACAAAGGAAATAGAAGCAATACTTGATTTACATGAAAAACGTGTTCTGGGCTGGACAGACAGAGACGATGCTCGCATAATTGCCGGAGCAAAGAAGCTCTTGAAAACATTTGCATATCCGGAACAGGAGGAGATTAATAAGGAGATTGCGAACATAATAAAAGAACTAAAAGCTAACGCTGTTGAGCCGTCCCCATGACGGCTCTTTTTTTTGTGGTATAATAAAAACAGGTAAAATAAAATTATTATGGACAAAAAATCAAAAATATTTTTTATCATCTTTGGACTGTTGATTGCCGGTTCGGTGGCGGTGACATATTGGAAGATCATGGTCAAACGCGATTATGTCATTACGGCGCAAGCGGATTGCGATCCATACACCGAAAATTGTTTTGTGCATGTCTGCGATCCTGATCCAAATGTGGACGGAGAATGTACGGGCGATCCGGTGGAAGATACTTGGTACACGAAAAATATCAGCCGCATGGCGTATAATATTCCGGATTGCGATCCGAATGATGAAAGTTGCACGGCGCTGACTTGTCCGAAAGGTGAAGCGAATTGTTCGTTTGAACTGTGCGAAGAATCAAATGTGCCGGACGGCGACACTTGCAATGATCCGGAACAATATACGATCGACAATCCAGTGGAAGAGGAAGAAACTGAATGTGATCCGGCCACGGACGAAACTTGCGAAGCTACTGATGAAGCGACAGATGAAACTGTGCCTGCGTGCGATAGTGCGACTGGGGATGTTTGCCCGGCGGATGAAGCTGGCGCGACAGAATAGGTTATTTTCGAAAATGTTATATTAGAAAGAGGCTTGAATTAAGCCTTTTTTGGTTTGACAAAAAGGTGCTTTAGGTGTATACTAACATGTTGACGGTCGGGGATCGTCAATGGGTGTTTTTTGAAAATTTTATAAATTTTATCGGGGATGGCCCTCGATAAGCATTTTTTCCAACGGGGAGGTACACGAAATGAAAAAGTTAGTGATCGGGTTGTTGGTTTCGATAATGATGACGATGTTCCTCGTGTCGGCGGCGATGGCCGCCGAAGAGACGGTCATGGCGCCTTCGGCTGAGGGAGTGCAAGCGACGTCTGCCGTAACTCCTGCCGAAGAGACAGTTGTCATTCCGGTCGAGGAAAAGAAAGTGGTGGAAACAGCTCCCGCGGAAGAGGCACCGAAATTTCTTACGCTTGACGTATCTTCGGAGTTCGACTCGGGCTACTTGCTTGATAGCGGGTGGAAGGTGGGTAATGGATCCGCTTCGCAGAGCGATATCCATCTTTCATTAGTAGGGTTTTATGGCGATTTCTGGATCTCGCGGCCTTTGAATGGCAAGACTGACGGGAGAAAAGAGATTGACTATGCGGCTGGATGGGCGGGTCCGATCGGGTATGGCTTTGATGTGGATATTAAGCTGGCTTACTTCGCCTGTCAGGATATCGAAGTCGAAGACGAAGAAAGTGGAGAGGTTAGTGAGATTTGCGGAGACATTCTCCAGCCATCGGTTGAGGTCGGCAGAGAATTCGCATTGAGTGAGACTCACTCGCTAAGGCCTTTCGTCCGGATGGAATTCCCCATGCCGGTAAAGAGCGGCGGGCCGGAGCGTGGTGTGTACACGCACTTTGGCGCGACACACACGTGGACTATCTCGCCGTCACTGACTTTCACGCAGACGGTGAAGGCCATAGCTGATGACGGTGTCTATGGCGCCGGCTCCGGGTTTGTCGGAATGTATGGCGCTGCGCTGTCGTATGACCTATACAAGGGTCTGACGATAACGCCGTCGATCAAGGCGACAACTCCTTTCTCGGTAGTTGACGAGAGGAAGAGCGAGATCGTCGGAGGCATTGGCCTCAGTTATTCCTACTCCCTCTAAACAGCGGGAGCAGAAAAATCATCCAGGGTTGCACGCAGTATTACGCGTGCGACCCTGTTTTTTTATGTAAATTTTGATATAATTAAAGTAGCGGATAATTTTAGAATAGATTATGCTGAAGAAAAAAATTAAAAT
>Ga0334722_10000384_pt1 | contig 67005 bp, 53 predicted proteins | sample C3_bottom_MG_FD_207210 | JGI IMG/M metagenome (GOLD analysis project Ga0334722, IMG submission 207210) | Sediment microbial communities from Yellowstone Lake, YNP, Wyoming, USA - C3_bottom | ecosystem: Environmental > Aquatic > Freshwater > Lake > Sediment | place: USA: Wyoming | collected... | reverse complement strand
GAACTGGCGGAAGGGCTACAACACCGTCAGACCGCACAGCTCGCTATGCTATAAGCCGCCAGCGCCAGAGACAATAGAGCCGTTGACTCTAACTCTTGAACTGGTATAATAAACGGGGTCTGGTCAGCCGCCATTGGTTAAGTTGCTGGAGGTGATAACAGCCCTTTTGGAATCAAAGATAAAAATCTTGGCGTGTAGCTGGTGGTGACTTTTTATAGAGACCCCTTTTCCTAATAGAAGCTTTAATGCAGATAGGTCGGACGACCCCTGGTAAAAATTAGTAAGCTTGAATGAGTTTAAATACCGGGTCTTGACCGAAGGTTTTACCAGGTCGGCAATTAAACCTGCTATGTCATGTTTTATGAATGGACTTGCTAAGAGCACTTCCTTCTCGGCGTGCTTGAGAAGATTTTTAAATTCAGATACCCATGGATTTTTGATTACCGTGAACATGTCGCCCCCTTTAGACTTAATGCTTCCCCACCCTCTCAAACGCATTTACCGCATAATCCAAATCCTCTTTAGAATGCGCGGTGGATACCATGCAGCGTATCCGCGCCTTCCCCATCGGCACGGTCGGAAAACCAATCGCCTGCGCGAAGACGCCCTCCTCGAAAAGACGCGCCGACATGTCGCGCGCCGCCTGGACGTCGCCGATGATTACCGGCGTGATGGGCGTCGCCGTCCGGCCCAGGTCGAAGCCGAGCGCGCGCATCCTGCCCTGAAAGTACCGCGCGTTCTCCCATAGTTTCTCGACTAATCCACCCTCTCCAATATTACCCTCCCCACCTGCGGGGGAGGGGCAGGGGTGGGGGTTCCCTCCCCCCATTGTGGGGGAGGGACAAAGGGAGAGGGGAGTATCTGGAGTGTGGTCCCCTCCCCCCGCCAGCACATCGACCGCGGCTATACAGGCCGCCGTGTCAGCCGCCGTCATCGCGGACGAGAACAGGAACGGCCTGGCCTTCTGGACTAAATAGTCAACCATCTTACGTGAGCCCGCGACGTACCCGCCGACGACCCCGAATGCCTTCGAGAGCGTCCCGACCTCCACGTCCACGCGCCCGTGCAGCCCGAAATGCGCGACGATGCCGCGCCCGCCGGGTCCGAGCACGCCTTCCCCGTGCGCGTCGTCCACCATCACCATCGCGCCGTGCCGCTCGGCGGCCTCGACTACCTCGACAAGCGGGGCGATGTCGCCGTCCATGCTGAACACGCCGTCCGTTATGACGAGTTTCTTAAGCGCTGTAGACTGTGAGAGCTTTGCTTCGAGGTCGGAGGTGTCCGCGTGCGCGTAGCGTGTAATCCTGGCTTTTGATAAACGCGAGCCGTCTATGATGCTCGCGTGGTTAAGCTCGTCCGAGAATATCTCGTCGGCCTCGCCGACCAGCGCGGGTATCACGCCCAGGTTTGCCATGAAGCCGGACTGAAGCAGAAGCGCGGCCGGAGCGCCCTTGAATGCCGCGAGCTTCTCCTCAAGCTCACGGTGGAGAGTCAGCGTCCCGGCTATCGAACGCACGGCCGCCGGGCCTGCGCCGAAGCCGTCCACGGCGTCCTTAGCGGCATTTTTTAGCCTGTCGTCGTCCGCGAGCCCCAGGTAGTTGTTGGAGCAGAGGTTCAGGACGCGCCTGCCGTCCACGACTATCCACGCGCCCTGGGCGGAGCCTATCACACGGACGCGGTTAAGCAGCCCCGAGCCCGCGAGCCTGCCCATCTCGTCGTCTATAAAGTCGAGTTTATTCATTCGATGGTAACGCCCTCACCCCCTGCCGCCTCTCCCGTGAGGCGAGGGGGATTTATACGTCCCTCTCCCTATGAGGCGCTTATTACCGTCAACCCTCCCCACCTGCGGGGGAGGGCAGGGTGGGGGCTGGGAGAGGAGCACTTGTTACGGTTTAAACACCACCTTGCCGCACCTGCCCGCGCGCATCAGCTCGAAGCCCTTCTCGAACTCGGAGAGGTGCATCTCGTGCGTGATAAGAGGGGCCAGGTCGAGCCTCTTGGACAATAGCAGGCGTCCGGCGGTGTACCAGGTGTTAAATACCCTGCGGCCTGTTATCCCGTATATGCGCAGCTTCCTGAATATTACGTCGTAGTTCAGGTTGACGCTGACGTTCTTCGAGAATATGCCGAGCAGCGAGACGCGGCCCCCGGCTGTGACGAGCGTGATAGCCTCGGTGAACGCCTTGGCGCTCCCGGATACTTCGAGTAGCACGTCCACACCGTCGCCGTTGGTGGCGGACAGCACAGGCCCGGAGATGTTCGAGACCTTCGGGTTCAGCACGACGTCCGCTCCCATCCGCTTGGCAAGCTCAAGCCGGTACTCGCTCGGGTCGGATACCATGACCTTCGACGCCCCGCATGCGCGCGCGACCGCGACGCACATGAGCCCTATCGGGCCCGCGCCGGTGATGAGCACACGTTTCCCGGACACGTCCTCGGCGAGCACCGTGTCCACGGCGTTGCCGAGCGGCTCCTGCACCGAGGCCACGTCGTGCGGTATGTCGGGGTGGTTCAACCAGAGGTTGGCGGCGGGCAGGACCAGGTACTCGGCGAACGAGCCGTCCGTGTCCACGCCCATGATGCGCACGTTCCGGCAGACCTCCTGCCGCCCCGTCCTGCACTGGTAGCAGTGGCCGCAGAAGAAGTGGGACTCGGCGGATACGTACTGGCCGGGCTCGACTCCGGCCACGCCGGGGCCAGTCTCCACGACCTCGCCCGCGAACTCGTGCCCTATGATGCGGGGCGGCTTTATGCGGGCCGCGGCCCAGGGGGCCCAGTCGTGGATGAGCGAGTCCGTGCCGCATACGGAGGCCGCGAGCACCTTGACGAGCGCCTCGCCCGGACCGGGGACGGGGACGGGTACCTCCTTGTAGGCAAGGCCCGGCCCTTCCGCCTCCTTGACGACGGCCATCATGGTCTTTTTTGTCATTTCGGTTTGACGGTCTTGACTGTCTGGACGGGTATCTGAATCCAGCCCATCGGGCCCTGGAGGAAGACGTCCTCATCCGAGATTTCGATGAGCTTTCCCTGGTATATCATGCCGTCGGCCTCTATCTCGACGTCCTTGCCTATCAAAGTCATCAGGTTATCCGTGTACATTATCTGCCCAGCGCCTCCTGGAGGTCCATTGCGTGTTCCTGCTCCATCGCCAGTATCGTCCTCAGGTTCTGGGCCAGGTGGTAGAGGTTCAGCGACTCAGCCTGGGCTATCCGCTCGGTGTAGCGCCTTATTGCGTCCACCTCGCCCTCCAGGTCCTGCTCCAGCATCTTTATGTTGTCGGGCGACGTTTTGCCGGGGTAGACCTCCACGGCAGGGAACCCGCCCAGGTAGCTGATCTGGTCGGAGAGTATTATCGCGTGCCCGAGTTCCTCCTGCGCGTGCAGGATTATCTCCTTCTTGATGGACATGTAGGCCGCGCCCGTTATCACGCCGGAGTGCTGCACGTACTGTACCATCGCGGTATACTCCCAGGACAGGTCCTTGTTGAGAAGCTCAAGAAACGCCTTCATCTTTATAGCCATGTTTATTGCCTCCTTTTGGAAATAAGTCAATGGATGGAATTCAGGCCGAGCACAGCCTGGGCCTCGTAGACAAGCCCGGAGCCCTTTGTCCGGACCTGGACCATTACCCTGTCGGGCGAACCCTGAGTGCCGGACGGGGCCAGGACCATGATGTTCCTGCCGGTATAGTCGCCGACGGCCTCCCAGTGGTGCGCGGAGTTCCTGCCCATGACGAAGAACCTGTACTCGCAGTCGACGGGCAGGGATACCGGGTCGGCCACGAGAGAGACCACCGCCCCGGAGCCGGACCTCTCGGCGGTCAGCGAGACCGTCCTTATCATCGGGGCGGGCGGGCTGCACAGTGTAATCTTCCGGCCGCCGTCAAGTATGTCTTCGGCCGCCGGGCCTTTGGCGTCCGGGTTCAACGGAAAGCCTTCAACCCTGATGGTCCTGAACACGGTTGGCTTTTCGACGGCCCTGGTCGTGCCGGCGATGACCACGTTTCCGTATGCGTCTACCGCGACCGCCTCAGCGTCGTCGTCGCCCCCGTTCTCGAAGTCGTAGGTGCGGCTGTCTAACAGGCGACCGTCCCTGCCGTACACCAGGAGCAGGAAGTCGCCCTCCTGGTTTTCCTTGAACGTCCTGCCCGCGACGTATATCAGGCCCTGCCCGTCCACCGCGACCGAGTTGCCGCGGTTCCTGTACTCGGAGCCCCGGTACGGCACGGCCCAGAGCAGTTCGCCCTTCGGGCTGTACTTGAGGGTGAGCGTCACCCCGTCGTCCATGTTCGACTCGCCGGTAACTATGATGTTGCCTTGGTCGTCTATCGCAAGCCCGTGCGCCTTCTCGTCGTAGTATAGTTCGTTGTACGATACGTCCATCAGGACGCTTGCGCCGTCCGGGCTGTACCGGAGCGTCCTGGTGTCGTAGTTCCCGGTAACCGGGTTCATCGTGTAGCCCGTGACCAGGACGCTGCCGTCGCCGTCGAGCCTCAGGCCGGTGGCATAGGACTCGGTGACCCAGTCCTCGATCTTTTCCCAGCCGACGGAGCCGTCCGGCTCGAACTTCACGGTATAGTACATCGGGTAGACGCCAGGCGCGTTCATGGCCGTGCCGGTGACGTATATCCCGCCCTTGGCGTCAACGTCTACCGCGGCGGGGTCGTTGTCTTTCCTGTACCCCGAGGCGGCCATCTCGGACAGGGGCTTGCCCGCGGGGTCGTATGTGACGATGCGGTAGTCGGTATAGTATGCCCCGGAGTATGTGTCCCTCGGGTTATCCAGGTTGTAGCTTGCGCCCGCGACGACCGTATTGCCCGCCTGGTCCGCCGCGACCGCCCGGCCTACGTCGTACCAGGAATGGTCGTAGGTCACGACCCAGTCGGTCTTTCCGTATGGCCCGTACTTTATAGTCAGGTAGTCGTAGTTGCCGTCCCGTTCGGCGCGCGAGCCTGCAACGATGAGGCCGCCCTTGCTGTCCAGGGCGAGCCCGGCCGCCCGGTCGTTGTCGTTGTCTGGCCGGCTCGAATATACGGCTTCCCACAGGATGTCGCCGGGCGCGGCCCATGCTATGCCCGCCCAGCCCATCAAGGCCGTCAGGACGCCCGCGAAAACTAGAACGAACGGTGCTTTCGGCATCGGGTTCAAAATAAAGCCTCCATTGTGGTTCTTCTTAAAATTTAACCACATTTACACGGTGCAGTCAACTTATAGCTTGTATATCCGCATAGGCCTGCATTTATGGCATTTAATGCCGGCATGGCAGGGACGGGCCAGAAATTCCTTTTATCTTACCCATGGTTTGTGATAAAATCGTAGCCCGACGCACAGAACTTATGACGGTGGCGGGAGGTTATCATGGATAATCATATCAGTTCTGCACGCAAGTTGCTTGTTTCCCTTTACCTGTGGGTGCTGCTCGGGTTCGGCCTGCGCATATTGCGCATTTTTTACCAGGTCGTCATGTTCCGCGACGAGACCACCTACGCCTACCAGATAAAACATATATTAAACGGGACCATATTCCAGGACAGTACCTACTTCACCTTTCCGCCGGCATACGCTCTGCTCGCCGCGCCGCTGGCCTTAGTTACCGGGAACCCTGAGATATCGGGCCGCATTATCTCGTGCCTGGCAGGGGCGGCCACGGTCATCCCGGCCTACTACCTTGCAAGGGACCTGTTCGGGCAGAGGGCCGCGACGATAACTGCCGTTTTGACGGCCCTGTTCCCGCCGCTTCTTAGCACTGCGGTTATGTCCGAGCCCACATACTGCTTTCTTGTGACGCTCAGCATCTACCTGGCCAACAGGGCGTACAACTCCGGGCGAGGCAGGGATTATTTCCTTTTCGGGCTGGCCATGGCGGGCTGCTACCTTGCAAGGCCGGAAGGTTTCTTCATATTCTGCACCTGCCTTTTCCTGATGGCCGCAATACTTGCCTGGGACAGGACGGGTGTAAAGAAGACCCTGGCCCTTACCGGTATAGCGTTCGCGGGCTTCTTTCTGCTGGCCTTCCCGTACATGGTCCAGCTGAAGGCCCACTTCGGCGGGTGGGAGATATCGGGCAAGACCCCGATAAACCTGGCCAAGGTTAAGGCCGTGGAGACATGGAAGCCCGGCGAGGACCTCGAAAAACACGAGTCCGACGTCTACGGGCAATATGACAAAAAGAAGAAAGACCTGGGGGGCAGCTTCCTGACCGAACTGCCCGCTATTGCCAGGAGATACCCCCATAACCTGCGTATCGAGGTCGAGTCATTCGACAAGGTTGCGGGATACCCGCTCCTGTTGTTCTGTGCGCTGGGGCTTGGTTTTGCCGCGGCAAGGCAGGGCTCTTTGAAGACGTTGCTGATCCCGCTTGGGACCTTCGTCCCGTTGTTGGTGATACCGGCGGTGTTCGTCCTCCAAAGGGTGCTTGTGCCGTATCTCCCGGTCCTTATGATACCGGCCGGTTACGGTGTTGTCCGCTCCGCGGACTACCTGGTTGGGCTGGTGGCGAGGGGGCAGAGCGGGGTTTTCGCGTCAGGGGTCAGTGCGGCCTTCACGGCTTTATTGTTCATCGGCAACTTCAACGCCATACTCCCGGAGACAAACGTCAACAAGGTACTAAACTCCGACCCGAACTACAAGTACTATTATACCCTCCGTGTCCTTGCCGGCAATGTGAGGGGACACATACCGCCCGGCTCCAGGATAATCACCAGGAACAACATGTTCGCCTACTACGCAGGCGGGGAGTACCTGCCGGTCCCGACCGACGACATCGAAGGGCTTATGAAGTACACCAGGCAGAACGGCGCGCGGTACTTTTTCTACGGGCCCATGGAGCAGGACCTGAGGCCGCAGTACTACATGGTTTTCTTCAAGAACGGGTTCCCTGTGGACGACCCCCTGAACGACGGGAAAATCAGGCTGGTATACAGCTGGGAAGACTTCCTGTTATACGAATTTTCAGGCCAGGAGAATACATGAAATTAAACTACGACTGCCGGCATTTTGTAGGCTACATACCGTGCCGGCCTCACAAGAAGTTCGGGGTACACTGCAAAGGCTGCGCCCATTACGACCCGACGGACTTAAACGTGCTCATAATCAAACTCGGGGCGATAGGAGACGTGATACGGACGACACCTCTCCTGCACAGGCTCAAACTCGACCACCCCGGGGCGTTCATCACATGGCTGACCCTGACGCCAGAAGTCCTGCCCTCGTCAGTGGACAGGAAGATGGGGTTTACACTCCAGAACATAACCTCCCTCAAGTCCCTTGAGTTCGACCTGCTGATCAACCTCGACAAGGACCTTGAGGCATGCGCGCTCGCGTCGGGGATAAAGGCGAAGGAGAAAAAAGGTTTCACTCTGGTCGACGGCAAGTGCAGGAACATGGACGAGGCTTCCTACCAGAAGTTCCTGACGGGTCTGTTCGACGACGTCAACAAGGCCAACAAAAAGAGCTACCCGGAGGAGATTTTCGAGGTATGCGGCTATAGGTTCAACGGCGAGAGGTACATCCTCGACCTGCCGGAGGCCCGGCCGCGGTTCGAGATACCAGATGGCGCGCGGGTGGTCGGCATGAACACCGGCTGCGGGGGCAGGTGGGTGACCCGCCTGTGGGCGGACGACCGCTGGGTTGAGCTGGCGCGCGGCCTCAAGGCGCACGGCTTCTGGCCGCTCTTCCTCGGCGGAGAGCAGGAACACGAGAAGAACGCCCGGCTTGCACGCGAAAGCGGGTCGGCGTACCTCGGGCACTTCAGCCTCCAGGACTTCTTCTGCCTTGTGGACAGGTGCGATCTTGTCGTGACCGCCGTGACCATGGGACTGCATATAGCCATAGGGCTCGGAAAGAAGGTCGTGCTCTTCAACAACATATTCAACCCGCACGAGTTCGAGCTCTACGGGCTGGGCGAGATCCTTTCCCCCGGCATCGAGTGCGAGGGCTGCTTCAAGCCCTCATGCGAGGAGAGCTGTATGGACAAAATCACCGTGGCGGACACGCTCACCGCGGTGGGCAAACTCATGAAGTAAGGGGTAATGCATGAACACGGTCCAGAAAATAGTAATCGCGGCAGGCGTGGTACTCGCGGCGCTCCGGGCCGCGTTCCCGGTAAAGTATGCAGGGCTCCCGGGCTTCAGGTTCAATAACGGCGGCTTCCCGGAGTTTATGGTGAAGGCGGACTGGCATGCCACGGGCATACACATCGCCCTGATAGCGGCGGCGACGGCCGCGCTGTTCTTTGTCTTCAAGAAAAAATAGATGAAAATTCTTCTCATCGGACCCGCATACCCGCTCCGGGGCGGCATAGCCCAGTTTCTCGCCCTCCTGTACAAGTCGCTGAAGGAGGCGGGCCATGATGTAGTGTTCCACCGCTTCATCCGCCAGTACCCGAAGTTCCTCTTCCCGGGCAAGACGCAGCAGGAGGAGGGGGCCCCGGCCTTCGAGCTCGAGTCCATCCCCAGCCTCGACCCTATGAACCCGTTCAACTGGCCGCTTGCCGCGTGGAGGATTGCGAGGGAGAAGCCGGACCTCGTGGTCCTTAAGTGGTGGATGCCGTTCTTCGGGCCGTCCTACATTGTCTCGCTCTGGCTCGCAAAGGTCCTTTGCGGCTGCAAGGTCATGTTCATTGTGGACAACGCAATCCCGCATGAAAAGAGGCCGGGCGACATGCTCATAACCAGGGTCGGGTTCGGCATTTCCGACTACTTCCTCGTGATGTCCGAGTCGGTCAAGGCCGACCTGCTATCCATAAAGCAGGACGCCCGGTACGTACATACCCCGCACCCGCTCTACGACGTGTTCGGGAAGCCAAAGGGCAAGGAAGACGCGAAGAAGGCGCTGGGGGTCGAGGGGCCGGTGCTCCTGTTCTTCGGTTTCGTCCGGGCCTACAAGGGCCTGCACGTACTGCTGGACGCGATGCCGGAGGTGCTGGGCCTGATGAAGGCCACGCTCCTGGTCGCAGGCGAGTTCTATGAGGACAAGTCCTCATACATTAAAAAGACAGAAGACCTGGGCATTGCCGGCAGCGTCGTCATCCTGGACAGGTACATCCCGAACGAGGCCGTCGCCGGGTACTTCTCCGCCGCGGACCTGCTTGTACTCCCGTACCGCTCCGCCACGCAGAGCGGCATCACGCAGATAGCGTACGTATTCGACCTGCCTGTGGTCGCGACAAACGTGGGCGGGCTGCCCGAGGTCGTGAAGGACGGCGAGACGGGCTACCTCGTCCCGCCTGACGACCCGCACGCACTTGCCGAGGCTATCGTCAGGTACTTCAGGGAGACCGACCGGGAGGAGATGAAGGAGTGCATACAGGCAGAGAAGCGGCGTTTCAGCTGGGAAGAGATGGTAAATAAAATAGAGGGGATATGCTGGAGCCGACAGTCTGGATAATCGTCCTCAACTATAACGGCAAGGCCTACACGCTCGACTGCCTCGAGTCCCTCTACCGCACCGACTACCCAGCGTACAAGGTGGTCGTGGTCGATAACGGCTCCAAGGACGGGAGCGCCGATGCGGTACGGGCCGCGTACCCCCAGGCGGAGGTGGTCGAGACGGGTGCAAACCTCTACTACGCGGGCGGGAACAACGTAGGGATTCGCCTCGCGCTTGATTCGGGCGCGGACTACGTGCTGCTGCTAAACAACGACACGGTAGTAGGGGAGGGTCTCGTGCGGGAGCTTGTGGCCGCGATGCGGGAGTGCCCGGACGCGGGGCTCGCCGGGCCGATGATATACTATTATCCGCCGAAGCCCGGCGGTCGCGAACTAATATGGTACGCGGGTGGGATAGTGGACTTCGGGCGCGGCCTGACGGCGCACAGGGGTTTACGGGAGGAAGATAAGGGCCAGTACAGCGGTGTCGAGGATACCGGCTATATAACCGGCTGCGGCATGCTGGCTACCCGGGAGTGCCTCGAGAATACCGGCCTGCTCGACACCTCGTTCGTGATGTACGCCGAGGATGCCGACCTCTCTATCCGGGCTGAGAAGGCGGGATACCGGCTCCTCTTTGTCCCGAAGGCCGTGATGTGGCACAAGGTCTCGTCGACCATGGGCGGCGAGTTCAGCCCCTCCAAGATAAAGCGGAAGATAAAATCTAACCTGCTGCTTTTCGCCCGCCATGCAAGGCCGTACCACTGGCTCACCATACCGTTCTACGTCCTTGCGCGGGCGGCGAAGTTCTTTTTTTCACGGGTTAGGTAAAGACTGCTTCACAGGCAGGATAAGCCTGAACGTGCTGCCCGAGCCCTCTATGCTTTCAACCTCTACGCGCCCGCCGTGCGCCTCGGCCACCGCCTTGACTATGGCGAGCCCCAGCCCGGTGCCCTTTATCCCGGACGTCTTGGGGGCGCGGTAGTATCTGTCGAATACCTTTTCCATGACATCCGCGGACATGCCGGGTCCGGTATCGGCGACGGATATGACGATTGAACGGCCTGATGCGTCTTCAGCCAGACCCGCCTCGAGCGTTATAGTTCCGCCCGCGGGCGTATAGTTTATTGCGTTCTGGATAAGGTTAGAGACCGCCCTGTGCAGCAGTTTCCTGTCGGCATTCACCATTGGGAAGCCGAGGCCGAGCTCGGACTTGAGCTCAAGCCCCTTCTGGGCCGCGGGCATCAGGAACTCCAGCTCCGTTTCCCTTAGCGCCTCGAAGACGTCCATCGGGAACAGGTTCGCCTCGAGCGTCCCGGCCTCCAGCCTCGATAACGCCAGGAAGTCCTCCACCAGTGCGAGTATTCTGGCGCCGCTTCTTTGAATTGCCGAGACCATCTCGACATTGTCCTTGTCCAACGCGGCTGCCTTGTTCATCAGCATCAACTCGGCATAGCCGAGTATGGCACTTAGAGGCGACTTCAGGTCGTGCGTCACCATCGCGAAGAAGTCGGCCCTCTGCCTCTCCAGCCCTTTTCTTTCCGTGATGTCTCTTATGAAGGCGCATACGTATTCCGTGCCGCCAATATCGATGTGCACGGACTTTACCTCTTTCGGCACCAGCCTGCCGTGTTTTGTCTTATGGGTCACTTCGAACGGAGGCAGGTCCTCTTTCTTGAGCGCGGCGAAATGCTCGCCCCACCACTTCTCGTCGCAGTTAATGTCTATGTCTAAGATGCGAAGCTCAAGCATGCCCTCCATCGTGCAGCCGAGGTTCCGGGCGGCGGCCTCGTTCGCGTATCTTATCTCGCCGGATTTTGAGATTAAGTAGAACTCCTCACCTGCCTGGTCCAGTATGAACTTGAACTTTTTCAGCTCTTCTTCGGCGCCCTTGCGCACGGTTATGTCGCGCGCTATGCCGGTCGTCCCGACGACCTCGCCCGATTCGTCGAATATCGGGGTCTTTATGGTATGGATCCAGATCCTTCGGCCTTTGGAGTCGGTCAGTGGCTCTTCGACCGACTTGCGCATCCCGGTCCGCATGACCTCGGCATCGTCCGCCCTGTACCGTTCGGCAAGCTCCATCGGCCACAGCCCGAGGTCGTTTTTGCCGACAACATCTTCCGGGCTGTGCCCGCATGCCCTGCCGAACTGCTCGTTAGCCGCGATATACACGCAGTCCCTGTCCTTCAGCCAGGCCATGTCGGGTATGTTGTCGAGAATCGCCTTCTGCTGCCGCAGGCTCTGTTTCAGGTCCTCCTCGGTATGTCTCCGTCTGGTGATGTCGATGAGGGTGCCCATCACAGCGGGCCGCCCGTCGTTTACCGTCTTCGCGCCGATGACCTCTATATGGATGACCTGGCCGTCCTTCCTTATCCAGCGCGAGTTATACCGGGCGCTAATCGATTCTCCGAAAAGCCTCGCCTTGACCTTCTCCTCCACGAGCTGACGGTCATCGGGATACACCAGGTCGAGAAAGTTTTCCATGGCGGTCAGCTCGGCCCTGGTATAGCCGAACATCTCTTCCAGCCTACGGTTGGCGTAGAGGAATTTCCAGTCCTGGATAATATACATCCCCGCCGTGGAGCCCTCAACCATGGCCTGGAACATCGGGGCCGGCCCGACGCGGTTTTCCTCGAAATCTATCATCTCGTTCATTGCATTACTCCGGAGCATCCATTGACATGACAAAAACTCCCCGAATTATACAGGAATGGTTACTATTATGCAATTATTATAACAGGCAGGTATACAGGCGGGACATGCAGGCGGGACGGGGTCTCACTCCACGGGCAGTATCAGACGGAAGGTGCTGCCGCTTCCCTCGGCGCTTTCAAGTTCGACCCTGCCGCCGTGCGCCCCCGCGACCGCCTTGACGATGGCGAGGCCGAGCCCCGTGCCTTTTACGCCCGCGGTCCTCGGCGACCGGTAGTATTTCTCGAATATCCTGCCCTGGTCCTCCGCCGGTATCCCCGGGCCATTGTCGGATACCAAGAACGAGATAAAACTTCGGCTGTTTTCTTCCAGGGCTCCGGCTTCGACTGTTATCTCCCCGCCTCTTGGGGTGTAGAGGACCGCGTTCTGTATCAGGTTCTGGAGGGCACGCTCGACGAGCCCCTTGTCGAGCACTGCCCTGGGCAGGCCTTCGCCTGGCCCGACTGTCAGCGAAAGGCCCTTTTCAGCGGCCAGTGGGGAAAACTCCCTGTGCAGGTCATCAAGCAGTATGCCGACGTCGATGAGAGTGCCGTTCAGAGATGCGGTCCCCGACTCGAGCCTCGAGAAGGTAAGGAAGTCCTCGACTATCCTCAGGAGCTTTTTACCGCTTCTGTGGATGCCTGCTACCATCTCGGTCGTATCCTTGTCGAACGCATTTCCCTGTATGGTGAGAAGCAGTTCCGAGTAGCCCCGTATCGCCGAGAGCGGGGACTTCAGGTCGTGCGTCACCATAGCGTAGAAGTCGACACGCTGCCTTTCGAGGACCTTCCTTTCGGTGATGTCCCTGAAGAACCAGACCCGGCCGTAGTGTACCCCGTCGGTCCCGATTACAGGGGCGCTGAACCTGTCGAAACTCCTGCCGTCCGAGAGGCTCAGTTCTTCGCGGCTGTGCTCGAACCTGTGCTTGTTCAGGTATCGCACCCTTTCGAGGAAGGCGTCCGGGTCTTTCAGTTTGCCGAGGATGGAAGATAAGGCCATCTCGTCGGACCGGGACTCGACCACGTGTGCTGGCAGCCCCCACATCTCTACGAAGCGCTGGTTGAACGTGAGCATCCTGCCGTCGTCCGAGGAGACGAGTATCCCGTCAGGGGATGCCTCGGCCAGGCATTCGAGGAGGAGCTTCTGGTAGCGGAGGTCTTCCAGGGCGCGCTTGCGCTCGGTGATGTCCCTGATTATGCCGACCATCGCGACAGGTTTGCCTGCGCCGTCCCTGACCATGGATGCGGTCAGCAGTATGGGTACAGGTCTACCGTCCTTGCGCTTGACCATTATCTCGCCTGCCCACCGGCCGGTGCTGTTCACGGCGGGGATTATCTCCCTGCTCGCAATCTCCGGGTCTAAGTTCAGCTCGTTTACGTCCATGCCCGTGAACTCGTCAGGGGTAAAGCCGTATATGCGCTCCACCGCCTTGTTTGAATAAACAATCCGGCCGTCGAGCCCGACCATCTGTATGCCGTCGGGCGCCTCCTCGACCGCGGTGGACAAAAGCCTGAGCCTTTCGAGCGCTTCAGTCAGGTCTTTTTCGTTCTGCTTCAGCCTCGCCTCTGATTTTGTCAGGGCCAGGATATCCTCGGTCCTCCTTCTCCCATACATGTATATCGTGGCGCCCGTGAGGATGGTAAAGACCACGCTGGCCACGAGCAGGCCGGCGCTTATGGCCTCGTATTCCGACAGCTCGCTTGCGACGTCGTGGCGGAGCGAGCCTTCCACGTTGTCCGCGAGACGGTAGGCGCGGTTGAATGCGAAGGAAAAATCGTTTTCGACGCCGCTTTTGGTGGCGGCCTTGACACCCAAACTCAAGCGCTGTTCGGCGAGTACGCGCAGTCTGTGCAGTTCTTCTATCAACCGCGAGATGTCGCGGCGCATCTGCGGGTCCTGTACGGGGCTGTAAACGCCCTCTTTGCCGCTGCCGCCTTCGAGCATGGCGCGGGCGTACCACTCAGCCCGGTCGAGGTGCTTCCATGCGTTCTCGCCGTATTTGGTCTTGGATACATAAAGCGACTGCTCTATCGAGAGGTTGAAGAGGCCCAGCTCGTTCTTTATCATCATGCTGGCGTCCTGGAGCGGCACGACCTGCTTCACCATCTCGCTTCCGAGACGGGTGGAGACCACAAGGGCCGTGAACATGGATAGGCCGAGGAATATGACGGGCAAGAGGATGGTCCATGTGCGCAGTTTGCGCCTTATGGCGGTAAGGTCTTTCAAGTCCGGCCTCCACAAAATTTATGACGCTCTGCCTGGCAGACTAACGGTCTCCATTAAGGAAGACCCGAAGCAATGAATTTTGGTGGAACAGGCCAACACTTAAATACTACCATCAAATGATGACGAAGGCAAATATTTGCAGTTATTTTTTCTTAATTAAATCAGAAGGTTACCCTGACAAAAGCCCTTATGTATCGGCTGTGGGCGTTCAGAGCGGCCTCCACTCACGGCCGTCTTTCTGGATGAGGGCGTCCGCCCCGGCCGGGCCGGACGAGCCGGCCGCATAGTTCGGCCTTCTGGACGCGCCTCGGCCTCGATTCTTTCCAGGACGGGGGTCAGAAGCTCCCAGGTCGCTGATTCCGAGTCCTCCCTCACGAAAAGCATCTGGTCCCCGGCCATGCAGTCGAGCAGGACGCGTTCGTATGCGTCCAGCATGAACACCTTCCTGTACGAGAAGTCCATCAGGACCGGGCTCAGGCAGACCTTGGAGTCGGGCGTCTTGGTCTGGAACGACAGGCCGATGCCTTCGTCCGGCTGGACGCGGAGCACGAGTGTGTTCGGCTCTATGCGGCCTTCGAGGACGTTCGAGAACATCAGGTGCGGCACCTGCCTGTAACGCACGGCTATCTCGGCCATGCGGGATGGGAGCCGTTTGCCCGAGCGGAGGTAAAACGGCACTCCGCTCCAGCGCCAGTTGTCTATGTGCAGCTTTATGGCCGCGTATGTCGGCACGGACGACCCGTGCGCGACGCCCGGCTCATCGCGGTATGCGGGGACGGGAGCACCCGCCGCATTGCCCTTGCCGTATTGGCCGAGGACCATGTTTTGTTCGATTGAGTCGAGCGGGAACGGCCTGATGGAACGGAATACCTTTACCTTCTCGTCCCTTACCCGGTCGGCCTCGAACGCGGAAGGCGGCTCCATAGCGACAAGCGAGAGGAGCTGGAGGATATGGCTCTGGAACATGTCCCTTATCACGCCGGACTTCTCGTAGTAGCCCGCCCTGTGTTCGACGCCGAGCGTCTCCGATACGGTTATCTGGACGTGGTCGATGTAGCGCCTGTTCCAGAGCGGCTCGAAGATGGAGTTTGCGAACCTGAACATCAGGATGTTCTGGACGGTCTCCTTGGCCAGGTAGTGGTCCATCCTGTATATCTGGTCCTCGCGAAACCACTTCCTTAAAGCGGCGTTCAGGCTGCTGGACGATCTTAAGTCCCGGCCGAACGGTTTCTCGACCGATATGCGGGAGTACCGGCCCGCGCTGTCTTCAGAGAGGCCGGCAAGGCCGAGGTTCTCCGTCACGGTCTCGTAGACCGGGGGCGGGATGGCCAGGTAGAAAAGCCTGTTGCCTCCTGTCCCGTGCTTTTTCTCGAGAGGCGGGAGTTTGTCCTTGAGGCCCCGATAAAAGCCGGGGTCGTCGAACCTGCCCGACGAGTAGTACAGCCTTGCGGCGAGGCCGTCCCATTTGTCTTCCGTGAACAGGTCCGGGTATGCGTCCCTGACGGCCTCCTTCATCAGGGCCCTGAACGATGCATCGTCCATGTCGTCTATCGCGGTGCCGAACACGAGGAAGTCCCCGGGCAGGTGCCCGTTTACCATGAGGCGGTAGAGCGCGGGTATGAGCTTCCTCCGGGTGAGGTCGCCCGTGGCCCCGAATATGACGACGCAGAAGGGCCCGGGGGCCTCGATGCCGCAAACGTTTTCCGGGGCCGGTGATACGCGGCACTTGACTTGCTCACTCTGTCTTTCAGTCACGTTAAATCCTCACGGTTTCCGGTTGCCGAGATTTATCATAGGCATCCCCGGCTTTCTATTTCAGACACCTTTGCGAGCCGCCGCAGGTGCCGTTCGGCCCCGATGAAACGTGCGCCTAAGAAGGCATTGACGAGGTCCCACGCAAGCGACGTGCCGACAACCCGCCCGCCCAAGCAGAGCAGGTTCATGTCGTCGTCCTCGACGCCCTGGTGCGCTGAAAATATATCGTGCACGAGGGCCGCCCTGACTCCCGGCACCTTGTTGGCCGCGATGGACGCGCCTACCCCGCTCCCGCAGACTGCGATGCCGCGCCAGACCTCGCCTCCCGCTACAGCGGCGGAAAGCGGGGCCACATAGTCCGGGTAGTCGTCATCGGGCGCAAGGCCGGATGCTCCGAAGTCCATAACCTCGTAGCCTTCCGCCTCGAGCCGGGCCTTAAGCGCCTGCTTGAGCTCGAACCCGCCGTGGTCGGCCGCGACGCCTATTCGTGTCTTATTTGGTGGGGCCACCCTTCTTCCCCTTGGTGGATTTGACGGCGTGTCCGCCGAACTCGTTTCTGAGCGCGGCAAGCAGCCTGTCCGAGAAGGCCCCGTTCCCGCGCGAACGGAACCTCTGGAAGAGTGCGGACGCGATTACCGGCGCGGGCACCGCGAAGTCCACCGCCTGCTGGACGGTCCAACGTCCCTCGCCGGTGTCCTCGACGAAAGGCTCTATCCCGGAAAGAGACGGGTCCTTCTCGAACGCGTCACCGGCAAGCTCCAGTAGCCAGGAGCGTATCACGCTGCCCCGGTTCCAGAGGCGGGATACCTTGGCGTAGTCGAGCCCGTCTTTGTACTGGGATGCGTTCAGCATGTCGAAGCCCTCGCCGTATGCGGACATCAGGCCGTACTCGATGCCGTTATGCACCATCTTTACGAAGTGGCCGGCCCCGGACGGGCCGCAGTAAAGATACCCGTCCTTCGGCGCGAGGCTCTTGAGCGCGGGCAGCAGACGCCGGTATGCCTTTTCGTCCCCGCCCGCCATCAGGCAGTAGCCCTCTTTAAGCCCCCATATGCCGCCGCTAACGCCGACGTCCATGAAGTTTATGCCGGACTTCCGGAGCAGGGCCTCGCGGCGCACGGCGTCTTTATAGTAGCTGTTCCCGCCGTCTACCACGGTGTCGCCCTTCCCGAGCAGCCTGCCGAGCGCCTCGACCGTATCGTCTACCGGCTTGCCCGCCGGTACCATCATCCAGACGGTGCGCGGCTTCGAGAGCCGACCGGCAAGCTCTTCGAGCGTGCCCGCGCCTTTTGCACCCTGCCTGACGGCACGCTTCACGGTCGCGCCGGACATGTCGTACGCGACTACCTCATGCCCGCCCTTGACCAGGCGTGCGGCCATGTTCATGCCCATCCTTCCGAGCCCTACCATCCCAATCTGCATTGCCGGCCCTCCGTTTACGCGGCCCTAAGGAACTGGTCCCTCTTCGATGTTATCTTGTCGAGCAAATCGAAGAAGGAGTCCGAGAACTTCTGGACGCCCTCCCTCTCCAGCTCTTCGGATACGATATCCATGTCCACGCCGAGTGACTCGAGCTCCTTGAAGACCGACCTGGCCTCGGTGAGCCCTCTCTCAAGTGTCGGCTTCACGGCCCCGTGCTCCCTGAACATGGTTATAGTCTCCTCGGGCATGGTGTTTATGGTATCCGGCCCTATCAGCTCATCGACGTATTTTACATCGCTGTATGACGGGTCCTTCGTGCTCGTGCTGCCCCACAGGAGCCTCTGGACGCGCGCCCCGCGCTCCTTCAGGACCTGGAACCGGGGGCCTGCAACTATTTCCCTGAACCTGCCGTATGCAAGCCGGGCGTTTGCGACCGCCGCCATGCCGCGCACGGCCTTTATCCTTTCCTGCCCGGCTACAGAGCCGGCCTTGGGCAGCTTTACATCGAGCAGCTTGTCCACGAGCGTGTCCACCCGGCTGACGAAGAAGCTCGCCACGGATGTGATGTCAGAAACAGGCAGGCCGAGCCGCACCCGTTTCTCTATACCCTTCATGTATGCGTCTGCGACGGCCGCGTACCTGGACACCGAGAACAGCAGTGTGACGTTCACGTTGACGCCCTCGCCCGTCAGCTGTTCTATGGCCTGAAGGCCGGGCTCGGTTGCCGGGACCTTGACCAGTATGTTATTCCTGCCGACCGACCTGAAGATGCGGAGGGCCTCCTCGACGGTCGCGTCCGTGTCGTATGCGAGGTTCGGCGAGACCTCGATGCTTACGTAGCCGTCCATGCCTCCGGTCGCCTTGTGGACGGGCATCAGTATGCCCGCGGCCTCCGATACGTCCTCGAACGCGAGCGCGAGGAAAAGCTCCTTGGGGTCTTTTATGCCCCTCGAAACAAGCGTCTGCACCTGCTTGTCATACAGCCCGCTTCCCTCTATCGCCTTCTGGAAGATGGTGGGGTTCGACGTCACCCCTGACAGCCCGTCTTCTTCGACAAGGCGCTTCAGTTCGCCGGAGCTTATCAGGTCCCGGCTGAGGTAATCTATCCAGAGGCTCTGTCCCGCCTTCTTTAGTTCCAGTAATCTGTTGGCCTTCATGTTTCCCCTCCTCGTTCAACCCCTGCCAAGGAGTTTCATCACCTTCGACATTATGTTTTCGGCAGTGAAGCCGAACCTCTCGACGTTGACGCCGCCCGGCGCCGACGCGCCGAACCGGTCGATACCAATTACGATGCCGCCCGAGCCCGTGTATTTGCGCCAGCCGAATGACGCCGCCGCCTCGACGGATACCCTTGCCGTGACCTCGGGCGGGAGCACGTCGTAGCGGTACTCTTCCGGCTGCTCCTCGAAAAGCTCCCAGGACGGCATGCTGACCAGGCGCGCCTTTATGCCGTATGCGCGTAATGCCTCGTAGGCGGCGAGGGCCGGGTGCACCTCGGAGCCCGTCGCTATCAGTATAACATCGGGCCGACCATCCGTCGCGCCCGCGAGTACGTAGGCCCCTTTCGACAGCCCCGAGGCCGGGGCGTATGCGCCCCTGTCTATCACCTTCAGGTCCTGACGCGAAAAAACCAGCGCGACCGGGCCGTCTTTCCTCGTCATGGCGACCCGCCATGCCTCCGCGGTCTCGCCTGCGTCGGCGGGCCTAATGACAGTCATGTTAGGCATTGCCCGCAGGCCCGCGAGCTGCTCGACCGGCTGGTGGGTCGGGCCGTCCTCGCCGAGCGCGACCGAGTCGTGCGTAAACACATACTTGACCGGGAGCTTCGAGAGAGCCGCGAGCCGCATGGACGGCTTCATGTAGTCCGAGAATATGAGGAACGTGGCCCCGAACGGTATCACGCCCCCGTGCGCCGCCATCCCGTTCATTATACCTGCCATCGCGTGCTCACGTACCCCGAACGAGATGTTAGAGCCTGCGTAGCTCCAGACGCCCTTCTCGGAGCCCTGGACGGAGTCGTCGCCGGTATCGGGCGGCTGGTAGCTGCCGAGGCCCGATAAGGCGGTCTTGGTCGATGGGTCGAGGTCTCCGGAGCCGCCGATTATGTTGTCCACTTTCTTTGCTATCGCGTTCAAGACCTCTTTGCCCGCGCTCCGGGTCGCGATTGCTTTGTGCTCCGGGGCGTAAGACGGTATTTCAGAATCCCAGCCATCGGGTAGCCGCATGTCCATGCATATGGACCACTGCCGCAACAGGGCGGGGTGCGCCTCGCCGTAGGACTTCATAAGAGCGGCCCAGCCGGACGAAAGAGCTTCGCCTCGCCCGACAGCCTGCCGTAAGTGCGAAAGGGCTTCTTCGGGCACGTAAAAGTCGGGCTTGTCCGGCCAGCCCAGGTTCTTCTTGGTGGCCGACGTCTCTTCCTTGCCGAGCGGGGAGCCGTGCGCCTCGAAGGTGTCCTGCATGTGCGGGCTCCCGTAGCCTATGTGCGTGTCAACGATTACAAGCGAGGGGCGGCCGGTATCGTCTTTCGCGGCCCTGATTGCCGTCTCGAGCGCATCCGCGTCGTTTCCGTCCGGCACCCGCAGCACCTGCCAGCCGTATGCCTCGAAGCGTTTTCCTACATCTTCCGTAAACGATATCTTCGTCACGGCCGACAGGGTCATGTGGTTGTTGTCGTACAGGTATATGAGCCTGCCGAGTTTCAGGTGCCCGGCAAGCGACGCGGCCTCGGACGCTATCCCCTCCATAATGTCCCCGTCGCTGACTATTCCGTATGTGCAGTGGCCGACAATATCGAAACCCGGCCTGTTGAACATCGCCGCCAGCCTGCGCTCTGTAATGGCCATGCCCACGCCGTTCGCGAAACCCTGACCGAGCGGGCCGGTGGTAACCTCGACGCCCGGCGTCTGGCCCCGTTCAGGGTGTCCCGGGGTCCGGCTCTCCCACTGCCGGAACCGCATCAGCTCGTCCATCGGCAGGTCGTAGCCGGTCAGGTGCAGCAGCGAGTAAAGGAGCGCGGAGCCGTGCCCGGCCGAAAGGACGAACCTGTCCCGGTCCGGCCAGGACGGGTCCTTCGGGTTATGCCTCAGGAACCTGTCCCAGAGGACGTATGCCATTGGGGCCGCGCCCATCGGCATGCCGGGGTGGCCGGAGTTTGCCTTCTCGACCATGTCAACCGACAGCATTCGTATCGTATTTATGCAAAGCTCGTCAAGGCTTTTGTCAGGCACAAAATCCTCCATCGTATTTTTTGCAGTCTGCGCAACAGACAGACTAACCGTCTTTAATAATTATATCAAATAAAAAATGAGAGACCTGGTTGGCTTGACCGCTTGTGGGATGTGTCTGTATAATTGAGAATACGCGGGCGAGTTCGAAGACAGCATTTCAACAACCCAGGCGTACGACCCCGTATATGAAAAAAACGCTGTGCATCCTGCACCTTGAAGACGACAACCTGGCGTGGCAGCTTGTGTGCTTCCACCTCGAAAGACAAGGGATACACTGCGAATCGAGGCGTGTAGAAACAAAGGGCGCCTTCATCGAAGCGCTCGAAAAAGGCGGCTTCGACCTCATACTTTCGGACATATCCATCCCCGGCTTCGACGGCATGTCCGCACTTTCCATAGCCTCGTGGATGCGGCCCGAGGTTCCGTATATTTTCGTCTCGGGACACCCGGACGAAGGCCTTGCGGCCGAGGCCCTCATGAAGGGCGCGTCAGGCTATGTGCTCAAGTCCGATGTCACTAAGCTCGCGCTGGCGGTAAGACGGGCGACGGGAGGGTCCGGGGAACCGGCCGGGGATGTCCCCGGCGGGCAAAATACTTGACTTGAAATAAAAATTACTGCTATACTGAACTACTAATCCCAAGGCGAATTGCGGCCCCCCTTCAAAGTACGGATTTCATATGATAAAGCGGGTAAGACGATGACCGTAAGGGCTAATCTTTCCTTAATATTTCTTGGATTGATAGTCCTGCCGACCGGGTTCGCCGTAGTCCTGCTATTTTCCAATATACACGCGGTAGTGAAGGAAGTCCGCACCTTTCAGCTCGAAAGCGTCGCCGACCAGGAAGCCAAGAAGCTGGACGCGTACTTCTACGAGAGAAAGGGCGACGCGGAGCTTTTCGAGACTTACGCCATTGTCAAGGATGGTTACCCGGCGTTTTTAAAGCTTTCGGGCGACAAGGGCAACCCCGCCTATATGAGGCTGAAGGGCCAGCTGGAGGAGCTTTTAAGGACGCTGGTAAAGGTCTATACCTACTCCGACGTAATGCTTGCGGGCCCCGACGGCCGGGTTATCCTTGTAGGCAATGGATCCCATGCGCCTCTACAGCTCGGCAAGCCTCTGTCTTCGATGGACTCGAAGGCCTTCGAGGAAGGCAGGAAAGGGGTATACATAAGCGGCGTCTACAAGTCTCAGGTAGACGGCCATTACACCATGCTCTGCACGGCCCCTTTAAGGGACAGGTTTGGCAAGTTCACCGGAGAGGTGGCCTTCGAGATAGACGCGGAACATGTGTTCGAGCAGGTAAAGGATGCGACCGGCCTGGGCGATACCGGCGAGACGTTCATAGGCATCCCACGGGCGGACAACGTGCTGTTCATAAACCCGTTCCACCCCGAAAGGGACGAGGTCAGGCCGAAGGCCGCGTTCTGGGGCGCCAAGACGGCCATCCCTATGCAGCACGCGCTTAAAGGCGAAAGCGGGGTTGGGGAGTCCATAGACTACATGGGGCATCCCATCGTGGCCGCCTGGCGGAGGGTGCCGTCAACCGGCTGGGGCCTTGTCGCCAAGATTGACTCCTCCGAGGCGTTCGGGCCGGTAAACAAGGCAAAGTGGCTGGCCCTGTCTCTGGAACTCCTGATACTTTTTACCTGCGCGTCCGCCGCCCTGCTCTTGTCGAGGTCGATAACGGACCCCATAAGGGACCTTCAGCTTGGCGCGGAGATAATAGGCTCCGGCGACCTGGACTACAAGGTGGGCACCGCCAAGAAAGACGAGATAGGCCAGCTATCCCGGGCGATCGACCGGATGGCGGCCAACCTGAAGAACATCACCGCGTCGAGGGACGACCTCGACCGCGAAGTCGCCGAACGAAAGCGCGCCGAGGAAGAAGTAAGGAAGCTGAACGAAGAGCTGGAACTGCGCGTCGTGGAACGCACGGCCCAGTTGACCTCGGCTAACAAGGAGCTCGAGGCCTTCTCTTATTCGGTCTCGCACGACCTGCGCGCCCCGCTCAGGCATGTTCAGGGCTTCGTGGAAATGCTGGTCAAGCACTCGGGTGAAGCGCTCGACGAGAAGGGCAGGAGGTACCTGGACACCATATTGCTCTCTGCCGCGAAGATGGGCAACCTGATAGACGACCTCCTCGCTTTTTCGAGGATGGGACGTACCGAGATGCACAAGACTTCCGTCGGCCTCGGCGGGCTTGTCGGCAACGTGATAAAAGAACTCGAAACGGACGTAAAGGGGCGGGACATAACCTGGAAGATGGGCGACTTGCCCACTGTGTACGCCGACCCGGCGATGCTGAGCCTTGCACTGGTGAACCTGATGGCGAACGCGCTCAAGTTCACTCGTAAGACCGAAAAGGCCGTGATAGAGGTGGGCGCGTACGAAGACGGGGCCGAGGACGTTTTCTACATCAGGGACAACGGCGCGGGCTTCGAGATGCAGTATGCCGATAAGCTGTTCGGCGTGTTCCAGCGGCTGCACCGGACGGATGAGTTCGAAGGGACCGGCATCGGGCTCGCGAACGTCAGGAGGATAATCAGCCGGCACGGCGGCAGGACCTGGGCCGAGAGCGCCCCGGGCACCGGCGCGGCGTTTTATTTTTCACTGCCAAAACGGGACAAAGGAGAGTAACATGATAGGACTGAAGCGTATACTGCTTGTCGAAGACAACCCCAACGACGTCGAGCTTACCCTGAACGCGCTCGCGGACTACAACCTCGCCAACGAGGTGGTCGTGGCGAGAGACGGGGCCGAGGCGCTCGACTACCTCTACAGGCGCGGCGACTACAAGATGCGCGCGGAGGGCAACCCCGCCGTCGTCCTTCTCGACCTCAAGATGCCGAAGGTTGACGGGCTCGAAGTCCTTAAGCGGATAAAGGCGGACGATGTCCTGAAGACCGTGCCTGTGGTGGTGCTCACATCGTCCCGCGAGGAGCGCGACCTGGTGGACAGCTACAAGCTCGGCACCAACGCCTACGTCGTGAAGCCGGTTGACTTCAAGGAGTTCGTGGACGCGATAAAGCACCTCGGCGCTTTCTGGGCCGTGCTCAACGAGCCGCCCGTCGGAAGCCTGAGGAAGGAGCGGTAAACAAAACCCGTCACCGGTTTATTCCTTCTCCCGCATGGAGAGGGTACCTGGTAAGGGCGAGAAAGGCCGCATGAAAAAAAGTCTTCGCATACTGCACCTCGAGGACGACCCGCTGGCCGCGGAGCTTATAAGCGCCCGGCTGGAGAGCGACGGTGTCCCGTGCGAAATGCTGCGCGTGGATACGCGCGAGGCCTTCACGGAGGAAATCAGCAAGGGCGGGTACGACCTGATACTCGCGGACTACTCCCTGCCGGGGTTCGACGGGATGTCCGCCCTCACGATAGCCCTCGATAAACGCCCCGACGTGCCATACATATTTATCTCCGGACAGATGGGCGAGGACATCGCGGTAGAGGCCATGAAGAGGGGCGCGACCGACTACGTCCTGAAGGGGGGCCTGTCGAGGCTCGTCCCTGCGGTTAAGCGGGCGCTTAGGGAGGCCGAAGACCGGGCGGAGCGGAAAAAAGCGGAGGATGAGAGGGCGCGCCTTGAGGCGCAGCTCCAGCACGCACAGAAGCTCGAGAGCCTGGGCCTGCTTGCCGGCGGCATCGCGCACGACTTCAACAACCTCCTCACCGCGATAATGGGGCAGGCGGACCTCGCGCTTTCAAAGCTCCCCCCTGACGCGCCGGGCAAGGAGCACGTCGAGATGGTTGCCAGGACCGCCGAGAGCGCGACCGCATTGACCCACCAGATGCTGGCGTATACCGGCCGGGCGAAGTACGTAAAAGGCCCGGTGGACATAAACTCCTTCGTGCACGGCGTGGCCGAGATGCTCAAGGTGTCCGTCTCGAAGAAGGCGTTGCTGGAGTACGACTTCACTCGCGACCGCGTCTACGCGGACGCGGACGTCGCCCAGCTCCAGCAGGTCGTAATGAACCTCATCACCAACGCCTCAGACGCGATCGGGGATAACGGCGGCACGGTCAGGCTGACCACAGGCGTGACCAGGGTGGACCGCAAGTTCATCCTGAACCACGAGCTGTCGGCCGACATCAGGGAAGGGGAATACGCGAGCATAACCGTCTCCGACACCGGCATTGGTATGGACGCTGCGACCAGGAAGAAGATATTCGACCCGTTCTTCACGACCAAGTTCACCGGACGAGGCCTGGGGTTGTCGGCCGTGCTCGGTATCGTACGGGGCCATAACGGGGGGATAGTCGTCGAGAGCGAGCCCGGACGGGGGACGAAGTTCACCGCCCTCCTGCCCAGGGTCGAGGCCCCGGCCGAGTCGAAGGCCGCGAGCCCAGCAAACCCGGCCCCGTTCTGCATCGAAAACGCCGGTGGCACGGTGCTCGTCGTGGACGACGAGGAGAGCGTACGAGTCGTCACCCGGAAGATACTCGAAAACTGCGGGTACAAGGTTCTGGAGGCCGGAGACGGGGTCGAGGGCGTGGATGCCTTCAAGACCAATGCGGACGCCATAGACGTCGTGATGCTCGACATGACCATGCCGAGGATGGGCGGCGCGGAGGCCTTCGAGAAGATTCGCGACATCAGGCGCGACACCCCGGTGATAATTTCGAGCGGGTTCGCCGAGGAGGACATCTCGACCCAGTACCAGGAGCAGGGTATGGCGTATTTCATACAGAAGCCGTACAACGCAAAGAAACTGCTTGCCAAGATCGCCCAGGCATTCCATGAGCGTCCCGCCCGGGACAAGCAAATCTAAGGCTATGTTATAATATAGTAGTGAACGGTGAACGCCGGGGCCTTGATATGAACATCCTGCCATCCTGTTACAGGACATCCACACGCACTGGGGCATTGTTGCCGGCCCTGCTGGGCTGTCTTGTCTTATGCCTCGTCTCGCTGTCCTCCTGCAGCGCCGCGCCGTCGTCCGGGCCGGCGGACTTCAGCAGCGTGGTCGAGGCCACGATGCCGTCCCTGGTCAAGATAGACAACGAGAGCATGATGCCGCACCCGGCCTTCGGCGACACCGCGGAACAGGGCGAGGTGCCGGAGGTCAGCGAGGGGACCGGCTTCTTCATAGACGGGGACGGCCTCATAATGACCAACTACCACGTGGTGGACGGGGCGGAGTCGCTCAAGGTCGAGACGTTCGACCGGAAGACCTACACGGCGGAGCTTGTCGGCGGCGACGCGTTCACGGACGTCGCGCTTATCAGGATAAAGCCCGACTTCAAGGTGAAGCCCGCGGTGCTCGGGGACTCCTCGAAGCTCAAGGTCGGGCAGTGGGTGATTGCGCTCGGGAACCCGCTCGGCCTCGAGTTCTTCGCCACGGCCGGGATAGTGTCGGGCGTAGGCCCTCCCGGGCCCGGATATATCGGCTTCTACGACTTCATACAGGTGGACGTGAACATCAAGCCGGGCAACTCAGGCGGCCCGCTCTTAAACCCGGCTGGCGAGGTGGTCGGGATAAACAACGCGTATATGGGGCCGGGCACAGGCATAGGCTTCGCGATACCCATTAACCGTGCGAAGGAGGTCGTGTCCGCGCTCAAGACCAAAGGCTCGGTGTCGCGCGGCTTCCTGGGCGTCGTCAGCCAGCCGCTGACAAAAGGTCTTGCCGAGAGGTTCAAACTACCGGGCACGAAGGGCGCGCTCGTCAGCGACGTGCTGGACGGCAGCCCCGCCGACCTGGCCGGGCTGAAAGAGGGCGACGTAGTCCTCGAGTGGGACGGCAAGCCGGTCGAGAGCGAACGCGACTTCGGGGAACGCATATACGGGAGCCCGGCCGGGGCATCGGTCACGCTGAAGGTCGTCCGGGACGGAACGGCGATGACAGTCTCCGCGGTACTCGGCGAGCTTAAGGCACACAGCCTCATATCCGAGCGCGTAATCAGGCAGTGCGGCCTTACCCTTAAAGAGGTACCGAAGGCGATGGCCGAGAAGATGGGCATCAAGGATGCGACAGGGCTGATGGTGCTGAAGGTAGTCCCCGGCTGCCCCGCCTACGACGGGGGCCTCAGGTTCGGCGACGTGATAAGGAAGGTCGAGGGCCGCGACATCAGGACGGTCGAGGGCTTCTACCGCGCCTATTCACAGATGAAGGAGGGGAGCCAGGTTTTAGTCCAGGTTATACGCGGCGGCCAGCCGCTGTTCCTCACGATAAAGCAGGGGGAGAGGCAGTGAGACAGGTTAATGTATTGCTGGCTAACCGTTCGTCCCTATTGTCCTGTTTCCGCAAGCAACATCTTCATACGGCTTTTAAGAGAAGGGATGTCTTCCACTATTATGCTCCATACCTCATCCAAGTCAACTCCGATGTAATCATGGATAAGTACGTCACGGAAACCGGCAACTCGCTTCCATGGTATATCAGGGTGCCTCTGTCTAAAATCCTGCGACACGTGTTTTGCAGCTTCTCCAATAACCTCGAAGTTACGTAGGATGGCGTCCTGTATGAGGGTGGAGGCCATGTACTCTTCGCGACCGCCGGTAATGTACGATTCTATGCGCCCGATGCATTCGGTGATGTGGATAAGGTAGAGCTTATCGTCCTTCATAGCGGGACGGCCTCCTTGAGTACACGGTCCCTGATGTACCAATGAAGGCCGCCCTCCGTGACCACATGCACCTTGCACCCAAATAGTTCTTCAAGGTCCTGCCATAGGGCGACGTGGTCGAGCAGGCTCCGGCCTGGCTCCAGGTTCACGAGCACGTCCACGTCGCTCTCCGGCCCGGCCTCGCCGCGTGCGACCGAGCCGAATATGCGCACGTTGTACGCCCCGTGTTCCGTAGCAAGCCGGAGTATCTCTTCTCGCTTATCCTTTACGAGCTTGTTTATGTCCATGAGTATATTTATATATCCGGTAAGGCGTATAGTCAAGTAAAAGCGTGAAAAATAAAGATAGCTGCGGGAAGTCAATAGTTAAACTCAAATTTATTTAAATGCCTCCTTGCGGGTATCTTCCGGGCGGGTACTGCCGTATCCCAAGCTATTTCTATATATACCGCGTGGTCACGCCGCTCCGAGTCGCCTGCAAGCGGTTGCTGAAAGTTCATAATTGGGATGTGTAGCCGATTTAACACCCTATCTTTTAAGAAGATAAGCTATCGTTTTAAACAAAAACATCAATATAGCTACTACTCCAAAAGCAACTACTATGCTCAGTATTATTGGAACTATGTCATCTTTTTTTATTTCCCTTTTAAGCTCGCTCGGATCTTTATCGCGCGTAAAATACCACACTTTTTCCCAAGTATCTTTTGAGGTAAGTTGTTTATACAATTCAGTTATTGATCTTTTCATAAGAATCACCACCTTACTGTTATAATCAGGCCACCTATAGTTGTCTTCCACCACTCGCCAACTGTTTGATTGGAGAAATTGGGAGAAATTGGGGACACATCCCAATTTCCATCGCCCCACAAAAAGCCCACCTCCGATGCCAGAGATGGGCTTTCTATAGCATATCGCGCCCGACTCCTTCAGGGTGGTGCGCCTGCGTGGTGTTACCTATGGTTATTATACAGAAACGCCCTTGTAAATCAAGCGGCTTTGTCGGCATACCCACAAGGGACATAACCCCCCAACCCCCCCTTATCTTAAGGGGGGATTTGAAGGTCGGTTACTTTAATGATGGGGAGAGGGTGACTCGGCGCGGATGAATCTCTTTTAAAATTATAGCATTGACAAAGGTTCCCGTTCGGGTATAATTCTACGGAGTAATAATAGAACAAGGAGCTTTTATGCCCGCCGCCGTCCCGATGTCAGGAAAACTCGAAGAGAACGGCCTTCCGAGGATACTGAACTACCTCCACGAGATAAAGAGCACCGGCACCCTCGCGCTTACCAAGGAAGGCGTCACGAAGAGCCTCTACCTGAAAAACGGCTCGATAATATTCGCAAGCTCCAACTACGACGGCGACCGCCTGGGCGAGATACTGCTTAAGGTCGGCAAGATAAACGTCGGCCAGTACGACATGGCCGTCAAGGTGATGAAGCAGACCGGGAAGCGCATGGGCGGCGTCATGGTCGAGCTCGGGCACCTGAGCCCCAAGGACCTCTTCTGGGGCGTCAAGTACCAGGTGCAAGAGATAGTCGCGAGCCTCTTCGCGTGGACAGACGGCGACTACGAGTTCAAGCCCGGCGCGCTGCCCGCGGCCGAGGTCATAACGCTCCACATGTCGATGGCCAACCTGATAATCCAGGGCGTGAAGCGTATAGACGACTGGACGAGGATATCGCGCGGCATACCCTCGATGGACAGCGTGCTGAAGGTCACTTCGAACCCGGTCAAGCTCTACCAGGACGTGGACATGTCCGAGGAGGAGAAGCGCATTATATCGCTCTTCGACGGGAAGCGCACCATAAGGGACGCGTTCGAGATAGCGAAGCTTGGCGACTTCGAGGCGTTGAAGGCCGTGTACGTGTTCTACTCCATCGGGATGCTGGAGGAGGTGGGCCAGACGGCGGCCGGGGCGAAGCCCAAGAAGGCCCCCGAGAAGCTCCCGCCGGCCGGGCCGGGCGAGAGGCCGCTCGACAAGACCGCCATACACAAGGCGTACATCGACTCGAAGGGCCAGAACTACTACGAGATTTTCAAGCTGGACAGCGAGGCGACCTCGAAGGAGATAGAAGACGCGTACCACCGCCTCGCGAAGCTCTACCACCCCGACCAGCAGTTCAAGGACGGGATGGCGTCGTTCAGGGACGAACTCGAGGAGCTTTTCAACAAGGTGACGGAGGCGTACAGCATACTCTCCGACGACTCGCGCCGCTGGGAGTACGACCTGTCGCTCGCCACGGTTATGACCGGCAAGGCCGGGCATACCGGCCAGACTAAGAAGCCGAAGGACCAGGGCAAGGCGAAGGAGGCGTTCGACAAGGGAGTCGGGAGCTTCAAGGCCAGGGACTTCGACTCGGCGACCGTGCAGTTCAAGGAGGCGGCCAGGCTCGACCCGACCAACGCGGGCTACTACAGCCACCTTGCGCTGGCCCTGCTCCAGAGGCCGAGGCGCGAGGCGGAGGCCGAGGAGGCGATGCTCGAGGCCATAAACCTCGAACCCCAGAACGCCGACCACCGCGCAAACCTGGGGCTTTTGTACCAGAAGGCGGGCATAAACGACAAGGCCAGGGAGGCCTTTGCCGAAGCGCTCCGGATAGACTCCAAGAACGCCAAGGCGCTCAAGGGGTTAGGGAAAAAATAGGCTTGATATTTTCGTCCTGCATGGGCCGACTGAAATGTCGGCCTTTTGATTTTTCGGGACCGGGACCACAGCGAGGTGGCACGGTGAGGATTCTCTTCGCGTTAGCGCTTATGGTTTTATTGCTTCCTGTGTCCGCGCATGCCGCGGGCAGCGGGGATAAAACCATTACCAACGAAAAAGACGGCTCCGTGCTGGTCTTCATACCCGCGGGCGAGTTCTGGATGGGCAGCCCGGATGGGAAATGGAACCGCGACGAGCACCCGCGCCACAAGGTACGCCTCGAGGGGTACTACATCGGCAAATTCGAGGTGACGAACGCCCAGTTCGCGCGTTTCGTTAAAGATACGGGCTACGTAACGGACGCGGAAAAGAAGGGCTCCGGCTACGGGTTTACGGACCAGTACTGGCGCAAATGGGACATGGTCAAGGGACTTAGCTGGCGGCACCCCATGTATCCCGGCGACCATATAGACGACAAGATGGACTACCCGGTGCTCCAGGTAAGCTGGGGCGATGCCGCGGCCTATGCGGAGTGGGCCGGGCTCCGCCTTCCGACCGAGGCCGAGTGGGAGCTGGCGGCCAGGGCCGGGACCGGCACGACTTTCTGGTGGGGCGAGGGGAGCCACGGCAAGGCTATAGACGACGGCTATGACGACGGGTACGTCTTCACTTCTTCCGTAGGCTCTTCCGAGCCGAACCCTTACGGGATATACGACATGACGGGCAACGCATGGGAGTGGTGCTCAGACCTGTACGGGAAGGACTATTACGCAGGCAGTCCGGCAAGAAACCCGAAAGGGCCTTCCACCGGGACACAGCGCGTCATCAGGGGCGGCACCTGGGGTTATGGTCCGGGCCGCATACGGCCCGCCGGCCGCCTCGGCAGCATACCCGACAACAACTTCAGCTTCCTGGGCTTTCGCGTCGCAAGGCCGGAATGACAGGGCTCACCCTCCCCCGACGAAGCTCAGGACCTCTACCGTGTCGCCGTCCCTGAGTGCGGACGAGGCGAACTTCTCGGGAGTCAGTATAACCTTGTTGTGCTCGACGGCGACCCGCTTGCCGGAAAGCCCCAGGACGTCCAGGAGCGCAAGGACCGTCCCGCCTTCCTGAAGCTCTATGGCCTTGCCGTTGACTGTAACGTTCATGCAGAGAAGTATACCCCTTTTACCCTTCCCGCACAACAGGTTTGTTAAGCCCCGCGGCATAGTTTTCTATTGTTTTTATGCGCGTACTGTGGTAGTTTAAAACCCGTGTCCATGCAAGCAGGATAGCAGTTTGAACTCGCTTTTCCGGTGAGGCCATGCGTCCTAAATTCATCTTCAGCCTGAGCGTCAAGCTCACCTTCCTCACGATACTCCTGATAGCAGCCGTAGGTACTATAGGCATGACCGTAACCGCGTCCCGGATGCGCGACACCCTGACCGCCGAGATAAAGGAAAAGGGCGTCGCCATAGCTAGGAGCATGGCCATCTCCTCCGAGGACGCGCTTGTCGGCAAGGGCGACGAGCTGTACCTCTTCCAGTTCATAACATCGGCGAAGAAGAACCGGGGCGTCACCTACGCCATCATAGTGGACAAGGACGGCGTAATCCGCGCACACAGCGACATACAGAAGTCGGGCGTAAAGTACGAGCCGCCGCTCGACGCAGGCGTGGTCGAGAAGGAGTCCGGCTACACTATCTGCGTCATCGGCGAGGGAAGCGGCCGGAAGTTATACGACATAGCGGTCCCGATACTACTCGCCGGGTCGGAGGGCCAGGCCCTGGGCGAGGTACACCTGGGGCTCTCCGACTCGATAATCGAGGAGGCGGTCTCGAAGATGCAGCGAAGCGTGATGGGGGTCGGCGTCGCGGCGCTGCTGGTCGGCGGGCTCGGGGCGCTGACCATGGCCAAGTACACCGTCGCGCCGATCAAACAGCTCGTGAAGGGCGTCAACGAAGTCGAACGCGGGAACCTCGACCAGAAAATAGAAGTAAGGCGCTACGACGAGATAGGGGAACTGACGCACGCCTTCAACGACATGACTAAGGGCCTGAAGGAGAAGGCGTTCATAAGGGACACCTTCGAACGCTACATGAGCAAACAGCTCGCAGAGAAACTCCTGGGCGACCCTGCTAAGATGAAACTCGAACTCGGCGGCGAACACCGCCAGGTGACGATACTCTTCACGGACATCAGGGGCTTCACGCACATGTCCGAGATGATGGACCCCAAAGGGGTGGTCTCTTTCCTGAACGAATATTTCTCGATGATGGTGGACGTCGTCTTCGAGCATAACGGCTGGATAGACAAGTTCATAGGCGACGCGCTCATGGTCATATTCGGGATACCCGTGAAGGCGGACGACGACGCGGCGAGGGCGGTCGTGACCGGGCTCCGGATGAAGGAGGCCGTGATGCGCTTCAACGAGAAGCGGGCCTCCGAGGGCAAGGAGCCGATACATATCGGCATCGGCATAAACTCCGGCATGGTCATCGCGGGCAACGTCGGCTCCCAGGCGCGGATGAACTACACCGTGGTCGGCGACGCGGTCAACGTCGCGTCGAGGCTGGTCGCGCTCTCCAGGCAGGAGAACATCATAATAAGCCAGAACACATACGAGCTTGTCAAGGACAGGTTCATAATCGAGGGCAGGGACAAGGTGTACCTGAAAGGGAAAGATGAGCCACAACAGGTCTACGAAGTCATACGGGAAACGCCATGGATAATAGAAAAACAGCCGTCGGTCCGCTGATTGCCGTGCTGGTACTTGCCTTGTTCTGCGCCGAAGCTTACGCAGGGGGCGCGGATTACGAGAAGGGGGTCGCGTACCTGCGCGCGGGGAGGGCGGACGAGGCCATCAAATACCTGGAGCCCCTCGGTATCAAGGAGCCCGGCGACGCTCTCGTCCAGTACCACCTGGGGCTCGCCTACTACAAGTCGGACAGGCTCGACAAGGCCTTCGAGTCGTTCGCGAGGGCCAGGGCCGCCTCGAAGGACGGAGGGCGCGAGTACGGCCTCGCCGTCGCCTTCTGCAACGTCGGGATAGGCAACTACAGGAAAAAGGATTACGACAGGGCGGCGGCAAGCTTCAAGGCCGCGCTCGAACTGGACCCGGCCGACGGCGACAGCCACTACTACATGGGCCTCGTCAAGGTAGAGCAGCAGGACTACCTAGCGGCGCTTAAGGAGCTTGGGCAGGCGGCCGCCTCAAAGCCCGCCGACAACAAGGAGCAGGCCCTTGTCCATAACGCGGTCGGCATGGTCTACTTCCGGCAGGAAAAGACCTCGACGGCGATAGACGAGTTTGGCAAGACCCTCGCGATAGAACCCGGCAACATCGAGGCCCTTTACTACCTCGGGCTCCTGAACTACAAGGATAACGGCTACGCGGCCGCGAGGCCGTATTTCGACAAGATAGCCCTGATGGGCGCGCCGGACGAAAAGACCAGGCAGTCGCTCTTCACGACGTTCTTCAACATGGGGGTGGACTTCCAGAACAGGGACAAGGCGGAAGCGGCCACCGAGATGTTCGAGAAGGCCTCGGGGCTGAGGCCCTCGGACCCGGACGCCCATTTCTACAGGGGATACAACCTGATGCTGCTCGAGCGCTACGAGGATGCGGTCCCGGAGTTCAGGCAGGCGCTCGCGCTGAAGCCCGACATGTCGAGGGCGCAGGCCAGGCTGGAGGTATCGGGGAAGTTCGCCGCTGAAAAGGTCCTGAAAGACGCCAGGGCACGCATGGGGGACAGCGACTATTACGCCGCGTATGCGCTCTACGAAAGGGCGGCCAGGTTCGACCCCGCGAACGGCGAGGCCAAGAAGGGCCTCAAACAGGCGTCCGAGCTTGTCGACAACGACACCCGCAAGAGGGTGGAGGATATAAAGGCCCATATGGGCCGGGGCGAGCAGGCGGAGGCCGTAAAAGGCGCGGAAGAGCTTGTACGCCTGAACCCCGGCTCGGCCGAGGCGTCCTCCATTGCACGAGAGGCGAGGGAGATGCTTGCGGCCGCCAAGGAAGAATACTTCGGGAAGGCGAGGGACGCCGAGGGCAGGGACGCGCTTGACGATGCCGCCGGGTATTACGAGAAGGTCGTCAAGATAGACCCGAAGGACCAGCAGGCGGCGGACGCCTTGAAGAAGGTGAAGGCCAGGATGGAAGCGGAGAGAGAACGGGACGCCGAGTTTGCCCGCCTCATGGATAAGGCCAGGGACGCATACGATGCGGGCGACCTGTCGAAGGCCGCCGCAAGCGTGGACAAGGCACTGGAACTCTCGCCCCAGAACAAGGAGGCGAGGGAGCTTGGCAGGAAGGTCTCGGCCCGGAGCCAGGAGCGGGCCGCGCAGCCGGCACCCTCCGCCCCTGTGTCCGCCGGGACGGAAGACGAAGTACGCCGCCTCTACCTGCAGGGGGTAGACCAATACACCAAAGGGCACCTGCAGGACGCAGTGTCCGCCTGGAGGCAGGTCCTGAAGCTCGACCCCGGCAACGAGAAGGCCGCAAGCAGCATAGAGAAGGCCGAACAAAAGCTGAAAGAGTCCCAGACCCCCTGATGAAGCATACCCCCTTTCTTATAGCGGTCCTTCTGGCGGCCGCCTTTTTCTCCGTCCGGCCTCAGGCCGCGTCCGGCCTTCCCGAGTTCATCCCGATGGAAAGGGAGAAGTCGCTCGACTCAATCCCGCTTGGGGCGGGCGGCTCGGTCAGGCTCACCCCCGAGGAGGGGCGCGTGGACATCACCAAGGAAGGCATGACGGCCGAAGACCTCATGAGGAAAAAGGACCCGCTGGTCATTATAACCGCGCCAAGGGACAGCATAGTCACACGGGCCTACCAGGTGGTGTCCGGCAAGGTAGGCGGTGACATAGAAAAGGCGTTCCTCAGGGTCAACGAGGACACGCAGATGGTCACGGTGGCGGGCGGGGTGTTCGAGGCCAGGTGCGCGCTCAAGCCGGGCCTGAACAGCATAACGGTCCTCGCCTGGGACCTCGAGGGGAGCATCGGCAAGGACTCCCTGAAGGTCTTCTACAAACCGTCTTCATCCGGCCCGCCCGTGAAGATTTCGAGCCACAAGGACTGGGGCTCTCTCGACATAACCGACGGCAGGGTGATAACCGTCGAGGCGACGACGAAGGACCTGGCCGCGACCGGGGGCGTGCTTGTGATAAACAACATCCCGTGGAGGGTCGTCTTCAAAAACGGGATGATGCGCCAGGACATAGCGCTGCTCCCGGGCATGAACGAGATGTACGTCGAGATGGAGGGGGGCGGAGGCGGCATAGCGACCAGCGACAAGGTGAGGCTGAACACCTTCGACGCACGGCCAAAGGACCTCGTGGCCGTGCTCACATGGGACAGCCGGACAGCTGACATGGACCTGCATGTATGGGACAGCTTCGGGCACCACACCTTCACCGAGGCCAAGGACCCATACCAGTGCGACGCGGCCATACCCGGGGGCATGCTCGACATGGACCGGAGGGGCGACTACGGCCCGGAGGTCTTTTCGCTCGAGGCCGCCGAGCCGGAGGTATACAGGTTCTATGTCAAGTACAACCCTGGCGTTAAAAAAGAGGTGGCAAAGGCGACATTGAGCCTGCTCCTTCACGGGGACGAGCCTTCCCGGCGCATAACCAGGTGTTTCGGCCCGTTCGTGACCGGCGGCGACAGGGTGGCGTGGGAGGCCGCGCATGTCAAGATGCCGGAGGGCATATTCTTCCAGGAGAAAGGCATAGACCTTGTAAAGACGCTTTCTATGGACTCGAAGGCGGTCAAGAGGCTCGCCCTTATGCTGGAGGAGGAAAACCCCGCGTTCCGGCTGCTCGCGATATCGGCGATGGGCCAGATAAAAAGCGAGGAGGCGGTCGGGCCTCTCCTGAAGGCCCTCACGGACGCCTCGCCCGAGATAAGGCGCGCGGCCGCGGGTGCGCTGTGGAGCATAAAGTCGGTGAAGTCCACCGAGGCCCTCATGGGCTCGCTCGCGGACCCCGACCCGGAGGTTAGGCGGGCCTCAGCCGGGGCGCTCGGAAGCATTGGCGACACCAAGGCGCTCTACGCGCTGAACGGCCTTCTTGCTGACGAGGCGGACACGCTCGTCCGGGTCGAGGCCATAAGGGCTCTCGGGATGATGGGCGACGCGCGCGCATTTGCCGGGCTTATCTCGCAGGCGAGGGACCAGGACGTGCGGATACGCGCGGAGGCGGCTCGTGCCATGGGGAACCTTAAGTCGGAGAAGGCCGAGGGGATACTGAAAGAGGTGCTTGGCGACAAGGCCGCGGGGGTCAGGGAGGTCGCGGCATGGTCGCTCGGCAGGCTCGGGCTCAAGACCTCCGTGAAGCCGCTCCTGGACGCGCTTTATTTCGACGAAAGCGAGGGGGTGAGGGTACAGGCCTCCATCGCCTTGGGCAGGATTAAGGACATGTCCACGATGGAAGACCTGAGGAAGGCCGCCGAAAAGGACTCGAGCGAAAGCGTGCGTTTCTGTGCCGCCAAGGCGCTTGAGGGGATGACCGCGCCGAAGGAATACACCAGGGAACTTCCGCCGGTCGTACTGGACGACGACGTGGTAGTCTATTGACCGAAGCTGCAGTGCACCTGCCCGTGTCGGGAGGGACGATGGACGCAAAGTTCCGGTACCTGTTGATGGCTATTGTCGCGGCGTTGTCGATGTCCGTCTCATCAGCCCCAGCGTATGCTTACAAGGACCCGCGTATCGTAGATGCTGCACGCACAGGGGACGCGGCCGCGGTACAGGCGCTCCTACAGCGGAAGGCCGACGTCAATTCGCGTGACAGGCAGGGCGCGACCGCGCTCATGCACGCATCGGGGAACGGGCACATATACATAGTGAGGAGGCTCCTGACTGCCGGGGCCGACGTGGACGCAAGGGACTTCATCGGCAGGTCGGCGCTCAACTATGCGGTAGACAACAACCAGACTTACGCCGGGCAGTTATTGGTGGCCGCGGGCGCGGGCCGCCGTGTGGCTAATTTTGACAACCACACCGGCATGCTCGCCGGGCTTGCGGGAGGTGCGGGAGGTGCGGGAGGTGCGGGAGGCGCAGGGACTGGCGAATCGGCCATGGTCGAAGGAGGCGCGGACGAGGCCGGAGCCGGTGATGCGGGCGGCAACGAAAAGGCATCTGACGGGCATGGGGCCGGGGCCGGCGGGCAGGGCCCCAGGGAATCCGGACGGGACTTCGGCGCAAAGCCCGGACAGGGAGGCGCAGGCACCGGCGACGGCGGCACGGCCGGCGGCGGTCAAGCCTCCGGTGGAGGCGGGTTTACGGACAAGGATATCGCGGAACTGAAGGATATGGCCAAGAGCGCCGCATGGTTGTTCGTACTGGTCACGTCGCTGGTTGTCGGCGCTATAATGGTATTCAAGGCCGGGTTGGTCTCGCGCTTCTTCGAGATGTTCAGGCGCGGCAACGCCGAATTGAATATGAAGTTCATGGTCAAAAAGACGTATCAGGAAGGGGCCCTGGCCGAAAAGGGCGGGAAGTTCCGGGAAGCGGCCACGCTTTACGAGCATGTATTGACGATGGACAACGAGCACAGGGACGCCCGGTTCCACCTGGCGAGGGTTTACCACAAGCAGTTCGGGGACCTGCTCGGGGCGCGTCAGCATTACATAGTGATAAGCAGGCAGGTGCCGAAGAAGCACCCTTACTACATCGAGGCGATGGATGCGCTGAAGGAGATAGGTTCTTCGGCCCCGCCTCAATAGTGCAGGTCCCGTTCGCCTTTCTCTATCCTTTCCAGCTTGGCCAGCAGGTCGTGCCTGAGGGGCTCCTCCACGGAGCCTGTGAACTTGACGAGCGCACCCTCGCAAAGCCGCCTGACCTCCCCGTCGGGCGAGTCCAGTACATACTCCTTAAGCGACAGTATGGCGTTCGCGGTACAGATGTCCTTTATGGCGCCCGAACCCGCGGCCTCCCTGAAATCCGCTCCCTGGCGTCCGCTCCTGTAGCACGCAGTGCAGAGCGACGGGAGCAGTCCCTTCCGGGCTATCATGCCGGCCATCTCGTCTAACTCCCTCAAGTCCGAGACGTCGAACTGTGCCGTGCTGTGGCGCTCGCTCCCGTAGCCGCCCGGCTCGGTGGACGAACCGGCCGATACCTGCGAAGCGCCCGTCCCGACCACGTGGTCGCGCAGTGCCGCGGGCTCGCGCGTAGACACGACGACCCCGGCATACGGCACGCTCAGGCGGTAGACCGCGACCACCTTCATGAACGTCGCGTCGTCTATGCTGTACCGGGAGGATGTGAGCTCCGCTCCCTCGGCGGGCCTCAGCCTGGGCACGGAAATTGTATGGGCGGCGGCCCCGAAACGCTCCTCAAGGTGTTTCGAGTGCGCGATGGCGGCAAGCGCGTCGTACCTGTAGTCGTAGAGGCCGAGCAGCGCGCCGATGCCCACGTCTCCGAACCCGGCCTCGAGTGCGCGGTCCATCGCCGAGAGGCGGAAGAGGTAGTCCTTCTTCCTGCCTGACGGGTGCATCGCGGTATAGGTAGGGGGGTGGTACGTCTCCTGGAAACACTGGTAGACACCGTAGCCCGCGGCCTTGAGCGTCCTGAACTCCTCGACCGCAAGCGGGGCGCAGTTCACGTGGAGGATGCGTATGTCCGTATCTTTGTATATCCTGCCCGCGACCTCGGCCAGGTAGTCCACGCCGCTGTAGCGCGGGTGTTCCCCGGCCACGAGCAGGAGGCGCTTGAAGCCTTTCGAGGACAGCAGGCGCGCCTGCGCCACGGCCTCGTCCGGCGTCAGGGACTTCCTCCGGGCGGATTCGTTAGAGCGCCTGAACCCGCAGTATAGGCAGTCGTTTGCGCAGATGTTAGACAGGTATAGCGGGGCGAAGAGCACCACCCTGGGGCCGAATACTGCTTCCTTGACCCTGCCCGCGGCATTGTTTATAAGCTCGAGCCCGGCGGGGTCCCCCACAGCGAGAAGTGTCGACGCGTCTTCGAGGGAGAGCCCTTCGAGGCGGCCTGCTCTTTCGGTTATGCGTTCAATATCGGGCAGGGATGGGTTTTGCGAGGTTTCCGCGAGCGCGGCCTCTACCCGCCTTGTTATATCGGTAATCTCCAGCGTTTCGTGCATATTGTTTCTTTGGAAGGCCCGCGCCTTAATCCCCTTTTTCTCCCAGCAGCAGCCTCAGCGCGCAGTTCGCCTGGTGGTGCGCGGCGACGCCGACCCTCGGCGCCATCAGCCCCATGCCGACGCCCGCCTCGCTGTCCTGGTCCCCGACGATGAAGTACCTGTCCGAGAAAGTTGTGGTCCTGATGCTGTTGGACGGGCCGTGCCCGGCGACCCCGGAGGCGAGTATGACCGGGACGTCAGGGCATGAGCGGGCCATCGAGTTTAATAGTACGGCCTTCATCTCGGCCGAGTCGAAGGCCTCTATAAGTATGTCAACGTTTGCAAATATCTCGGGGATATTCACATCGTCCAGCATGACCTTGTGGGACGCGGTCCTGACGGTCGGGTTGATGCGCTTGAGGTTCTCTTCCATCGCCTCGGTCTTGGACTTCCCTATCTGGTCGACGAAGTACTGCTGGCGGTTCAGGTTGCTAGGCTCGACCACGTCGAAGTCGGCCAGCACAAGCTCTCCCACACCTACGCGGGCGAGCGCGATGGCCACGGACGAGCCGAGCCCGCCAAGACCCGCGACGCCAACCTTAGCGTGTTTGACCTTCTCGTGCACCCCCGGGGTGTGACGCGCCGTCATCAGCGCCTCGAGCTCGTCGCGGGACGGCTTCTCCCCCTTCTTTATAAGGACGACGCTGTCCCCGTCGGAGAGTGCGACGTTCTCGGTCGCGGGGAAACCGTTGTGTATCAGGAGGTTGGCGTCCGGCTTGAACCGGGCGCGCACCTCCATAAGCTTTGGAGCCTCTTCGAACTCCACGTAACGCTCGTTTATCTTTATCCTGTGCATCTAATGATTTTACGGCATGGGGGGCGGGAAGTCAACAAAGTAAGTGACTGGATGACGCCTGCGCGTTTATGCGCTAACCGCGTCTTACCGGTATGAAGAGCGTGAACACGCTGCCCTTGCCCTCGGTGGAGTCGAGTTCCACGCGGCCGCCGTGAGCCTCCGCAACGGCCTTTGCCACTGCGAGGCCAAGCCCGCTGCCCTTGACGGAAGCGGTCTTCTCCGAGCGGTAGTACTTCTCGAAGACCCTGCCCTTCTCGGCCTGGGATATGCCCATGCCCGTGTCGTGCACGGATATGGCGATGAAGTCCATCCCGTCTTCGCTGACGCGCCGGGCGGAAAGCTTGACGCTCCCGTTCTTCGGGGTATAGTTGACCGCGTTCTGAAGCAGGTTGGCCACGGCCCGGTATATATACATCCTGTCGGCCAGGACCCTCGGGAAATCTCCCGACAGCTCCTTTTCAAACGTCAGCCCTTTCTTGCTGGCTGGCTGCTGGAACTCTATGTATGTCTCCGCGAGCAGGGCGGGTATATCCACGAGGGACTCCTTCATGTTGACGCTCCCGGACTCGAGCCTCGATATGGTCAGGAAGTCTTCAACTATCCTGAACACCTTAAGGGAGCTCTGCCTGATGTGCGATACCATCTCCCTCGAATCGTCTTCCATGGACCCGGACGGGCCAGACAGCAGTATTTCCGTATAACCCATTATGGCGGTGAGCGGAGACTTCAGGTCGTGCGTGACCATCGCGAAGAAGTCCTCCCTCTGCCGTTCGAGTTTTTTCCTGTCCGTGATGTCCCTCGCAATGCAGACATGCCCTTGGTAGTCGTCCCCGGCCTCGTCCCAGAAGGCGGTAACCTTGAACTCAAGGGGTACCCTCGCGCCGTCCTTCGTAAGGCCGAAGCCCTCGCCGCTCAGTTCGCCCACCTTTCTGTTTAATAACGTGTCCGACATGGCCGCCTCCGTCTGGGCCAGATGCTCGGGCGGGGTGAGGTCGCGCCACGTCTTGCCGATAAGCTCTTCCGGCGTATAACCAAAAAGCGCCGCATGGGCCTCGTTCATGTAGATGTACCGCTGGTGCTCGTCGGTGAAGGATATGCCTTCGGTGCTTGCCGCTATGCCCTTCAGCAGCCGGTCTTTTTCATCTTCCGCTTCCTTACGCCTCAGCTCGTTCCTGTGCGACTCGACGATATTGGCGCAGGTGTCGAGGAACGGCTGCATGTAGCCGATGAGCCTGTCGTTGTAGCCGCCAGGCCGGTCCGCGATACCCACGACGCCTACGAGTTTGCCGCCGCGATAAAACGGCATCCCCATGAAGGAGCTGAGCGGCGGGTGGTTTGGCGGCAGACCGCCTCTCCGCGGGTCCGTCAAGGGGTCGTTTGCTATGACCGGCTTGCCGGTGGAAAGGACCTCCCCGAAAAGGGTCTTCAGGTTGTGGAACTCCATCCCGGTGGCGGAGAACTCGTCGTAGAAAGCGCGCGTCTGCTTGTCCCACGCGATGTTTGTTATCGCGTGTGTCTTTAAGTATGGAGATCTGTCGGGTGCGTAGAGGACCTCGCCGATAAACCCGTACTTGCTGCTGGTGAGCAGAAGGAAACTGTCGAGGATGTCCCCGAAAAGGGCCTTGGGGTTGGCGTCCTCTATGAACCTCGACTGGATTAGGCTGAGCGAGTTCAGCAGGTCGTTGCTCCGTTTCAGGGCTTTCACGGCCAATTTGCGCTCGATGCCGATCGCTATCTCGTCCGCAATGGAAGAAAGCGCCGTCATAGTCGTATCCGAAAGAGGACTGCGTGAGAACATGGCCATGACGCCGCCGACCCTGTCGTCGATTACAAGCGGGTAGCCGGCGAATGCGACCATCCCTTCGCGCCTGGCCCATCCCTGGTCGCTTATGTGCGGGTCGCCTATAACGGAGTTCGTCAGGTAGGGCTTCCGTTCGCTTGCGATTATGCCGACCTTCAGCACGCCGGGAATTATCCGGCTGTGCACGCCGTCCAGGTTTGTGTAAATCCCAGCGCTTGCCTGAAGCACAAGGAAGTTGCTGTCGTCCATCGTCCAGATACGCGCGAAAGCGGCGCCCAGGTGGTGCACCATGGTTTCCGCGCAGCCCTGAAGTATCTTTTGCAGGGTGTCTCCGGTGGTCAATACCGTGCCTACGTCGGCGGCCAATGCGGTAAGGCGCCCTCTTTCCGCAAGCGCTTCCTCCGCCTGTTTTCGCTCCGATATGTCCTGGAAAGCGGTGACGGCCCCGGCTACCGCGCCGTCTTCCATAATGGGAGTGGTGACATAGGAAATCGGGAATACCGTCCCGTCTTTCCGGGTGAATACGTCGTCCTCCGAGCGGAACGTGCCGCCCTGGGTCAACGTCTTGTATGAGAGGCAGTCGTCGAGCAGTTTCTCTGTCCCGTCCGCGTTCTGGAAATGGATTACCGGGTGTACGTGTCTGCCGGCAAGCTCGGGCTCGCTCCAGCCGAGAAGCCTTTCGGCCTCGGGGTTCATGGAAGTAAGCCTGCCCTCCCTGTCCTTGACGAGGAGCCCCTCTCCGAGCGCGGACGTAATGACCCTCAGCCTGTTGTCCTTGGCGATGCGGACGGCGGCGATACTGAGCGCGGCCGCGTTGGCCTCGGACTCCCTGGAGCGCTGCCATGCAATGAAGATGGCTATCGCGGACAAAGAGAGGAAGAGTATCGTGGCGATGCAGAACAACCTCTCGACCGCGACCGACTTTATCCAGTTGTCCGCCTCTATGTCCATGACAAGCTGGGCGATGACCTTGCCGGTCGCTGAGTTGCGGATTGGGGCAGCCGTTGTGAGCCATGCGCCTTCGCCGTCGCTCATTATCGGTGAAAGCGTTGTTGCGCCCGAACTGTAATCTTCGACTTCCCTGGCGGTAACCTTCTTGGAAGATTTCAAAGGTTCAGGGAAGTGGTGTCCGACGGCCCCGGTATGGACTATAGGCACAAACCTGCCGTCTTTCAGGACCATCAGGGATGACGTCCTGCAGTACAGGTGCGACTCCTTGTCCGAAGAGCAGTTGGCCTCGCAGATGGCCCTCAGCTGCTCTTCAAGGCGGTCGTGGTCTGAAGTCCCCGAGCCGTCGCGAGCGTCCAGTAGCCTGACCACCCGGTCGGGGTTGATCGCGGCCGCGGCAAGCTGGACCCTTGCGACCGCGTTGCTTTCGCCGACTTTAAAGTCCTGCGTGCCGGCGATGTCGGTGACAACCCAGCCGACCACAACAATCAGGATGACGGCGATGATTGGCATAAAGGCGGAAAACCGGTTGTTCTCGGCGCCGGTTTTGCCCAGGGTCCGGTTCGACCCGGTGATAGCCAAAGCGGCTATGAAGGCGAGTGAACCGCGCGCCAGCTCGACCGGGAAACCGAAGGCCTTCAGGAATAAATCGGAGTTGACCACTGAGGCCGGGAAAAACCGGGCGGCCGGTACGAATAACCCGCCCGTAATGGCATACAAAAAGAGCGCTATGGCCGCTGTCATCAGCCAGCCGCGGCCTTCGAGCCTCTTGCTGTTGGCGGCAATGAGAAGCGCGTACGACGCCCAAAGCCCTCCCACAAGGCAGAGCGTGTAACGGGCCGTCACGTCGAGGCCGGCCAGGCCGCATGTAATCCCCGAAAGGGCAAACGCAAGAGGGGGCAGCAACGCCCACCGGCCCGGCCCGCCCCCGCGTATGCGCGCGGTGCCCGCACGGCCGAACTCGGCCAGGAATACGAAGGATACCACCATCAGGAAGGTGCGGACGGCGAGGAAAGTCCTGGAATCGCCCAGGCTGAGCGCTGTCAGGTCGAGCCACTCGTGGAAACCGTGCACGGCCCCGAAAAGGCCGAGCCATACCCAGGGCATTTCGGCGCGCCGGGCCTTCCCTATACTAAAGCACACCTGTGCCATGATAATGAAGGAAAGGCCGTAAATGAAGTATATGTAGTCGTACTGTGATTCGAAAAAAGTGGACACGATGTCTTCCCGTTGGTTGAGTTAGCCCGTCCCTACCTCCGCGATTATCGCAGATGTTATCTGGTCGAGAGGAAACGATTCGTCCACGCCGCCGAGTTCTACCGCGACCTTAGGCATGCCGTAGACCACGCACGAGTCCTCGTCCTGCGCTATCGTATGGCCGCCCGCGTCGTGCAGCTCCTTCATGCCGTGCGCGCCGTCCGCCCCCATGCCGGTCAGTATCACGCCCAGGGCCTTCTTCCCGACCTCCCTTGCCAGGGACTGCATGAGCACGTCCACCGACGGCCTGTGGAGCAGGCCTTCCGGCTCCTCGGACAGGCGCACCTTCAGGCCTGTGCCGTTTCTTCGCAGGGTCATGTGCAGCCCGGAAGGAGCGATGAGGCACCTGCCCGGCAGTACGGCGTCGCCGTCTACCGCCTCCGAGACCACGAGCTTCGAGAGGTGGTTGAGCCTCTCGGCCAGAGAAGCCGTGAAGCCCTTGGGCATGTGCTGGACGACGAGTACGGCGGCCGGGAGCCCGGCGGGCAGGCCTGTCAATATGGACTGGAGCGCGGGCGGCCCGCCGGTCGACGCGCCTATGCCCACCACGTCGAACCGGCCCTTGACTATCGCAGGCCTCTGCTGGTCGTAGGGCTTGGAGACATTGGGAACGGCGCTGGCAAGCATCTTATGCGCGTCGACCCCGGCTATCGTTTTTACCTTGGTGATAAGCTCGCCCGCGATGGACAGTATGTCGAGCGCGGTATGCGCCGAGGACTTGTCTATGAAGTCGACCGCGCCCAGGTCGAGCGCCCTCAGCGTGACCTCGCCGCCCTCGCTTGTGAGCGAAGAGAGCATCAGCACCGGGGTCGGGCAGTCGGCCATTATCTGTCTGAGCGCGGTAAGCCCGTCCATCTCGGGCATCTTCACGTCGAGCGTGATGACGTCCGGGCGGAGTTCCAGCGCCTTCCGGCAGCCTTCCTTCCCGTCCTGGGCCGTGTCCACCACCTGGACCATGGGGTCCGAGCTTAGCATGCGGGTGAGGGCCTTCCGCATGAAGGCCGAGTCGTCTACAACCAATACCCTGATCTTTTTCTCCATGCCTAAAGGTCCTTTTTTGTGTATACGATGATGTTCGGGTACCGCTTAGGGAAAAAGATGTCCGTTATGCGCGTTAGAGACTCCGAGTGGCCGAGCATGAGGTAGCCGCCGTTGGCGAGCGCGTCGTGGAAGTTCTCGGCTATCCTCCTTATCGCGTCGTCCGAGAAGTATATGAACACGTTCCGGCAGAATATGGCGTCTGCATGCCTGAACCTTGCGAGCGTATCCGGCTCGAGCATGTTGCCCCTGTGGAAAGTGACCCTGTCCCTTATGAACTTCTTGAGGCGGTACTTGTCCCCGTCCAGCTCGAAGTACCTGTCTATCCGGGGCTTCTCCGTGGCCCGGAGCGAATAAGCCGTGTACAGCCCGGCCTCGGCCTTCTCTATGACCTTCCTGTCGATGTCCACGCCGGCTATCTCTATGTCCCACCCGCGGAGGTCCACCCCGGCCTCGGACAGCAGCATGGCGAGCGTGAACGCCTCCTCGCCGGAGGAGCAGCCGCAGGAAACGATGCGTATCCTCCGTTCCCCTTTCTCCTTTTTCCTGGCCTTGATCTCCTCGATGAGCGAGGACGTGAAGAAGCCCATCTGGTTCATCTCCCGGAAGAAATAAGTCTCGTTGTTCGTGAGGTGCGGTATGAGGTCGGCCAGTTCCTCCTTCGTCCGCGGGTTGTACTTCAGGTAGTTGTAATATTCGGCATAGCTCTTTATGTCGAGCAGCCTCATGCGGAAGGATATGCGCGAGGCGAGCGTGCCGCACTTGGAGTCGTCGTAGTATATGCCGCAGTAGTCGTGTATATAGTCCCTGAGCAGCCTGAACTCATAGTCCGAGATCAGGCTGTCCACTACACTGCCCGTGGGTGCCCACTGCGCGCCGAAATTACTGGTGTCTTCCATCGTGTGCATGGCCCGCCAGGAGGTTAGTGCCCGCCCTGGGGAATCTTGCTTGCGGCAACTGCGGCCGCCTGCCTGACCATCTCCTCCTCGTCGTATTTTTCAAGGCGGCGCAGCTCATCCATCGACTCGGCGGAACCGAGCTTGCCGAGCGCCGAGGCCGCTTCCCTCCTGAGCGCGGGCTCCGGGTGGCCGAGCAGGCCCAGCAGGAACCTGGTGGCGGACCGGTCTCCGATGTCGCCCAGCAGCCTTGCGCCTTTGATGAGCGTGGGTACGGGCATGCCGTCGAGAGAACTTATTATAACTCCGGCCGCGCGTGGCCCGAGCGCAAGGATTGCATCGTAGGCGGCCCTGCCAAGAGAGTCGTCGTGCAGCAGGCCGACAAGCGGCACGGCCGCGCGCGGGTCGCCCAGTTCTCCCAGTGCTGCGACCGTAGTCTTAAGTACGACCTGGTCTGCCTCTGCAAGCATGCCGGACAGCGCCTCGTATATCCCTTCGCCCCCGACCCTGCCGAGTGAGCGCACGGCCGCGCTCCTCACGCTCCAGTGGCCGTGTGAGAGCAGGGACAGGAGCAGTGGCACGGCCTCGTTACAGCCGAGCTCCCCCAGGGCCTGGGATGCCGTCCTTAGCAGGTCCCTGTCGCCTATGCCGACGGCCTTCATTATGGCGGCGCAGGCAGTCTTGTCGCCGAGAGAACCCAGCGTCTCGACGGCGGCTATCGCGAGGTTCTTGGGCGCGTCCGACAGGACCTCGACCAGCCCCTCCACGGCGAGCGCGGAGCCCTGGTCCTTCAGGGCGCGTATGGTATAGTAGCGCGAGGCGTTGTCGCTGTCCTTCAGCAGTCCGAGAAGCCTCCTCAGGACTATGGGGTCTTTCACCTTGCCGAGCGATATTATGGCCTGCTGCCTCACACGGGGGCTTTCGTCCTTGAGCGAGAGCATCAGTGGGGGGACAGACCTGCCCCCGCCTATCCGGCCGATGGACTTGACCGCGACTTCCCGTATGACGTCCCTGAGGTCGTCGAGCAGGGCGGTCAGGGGCCTGACGGCCTCTTCCTGTTTCAGCAGGCCGAGCGTCTCGGCGGCCATGAACATGAACTGCGGGTTGCTGTTCCTCAGGTAAGGTATGAGCTTGCCGCACACGACCTTCGGGTCCAGGTCCGCGAGGGCCGTGACCGCGGCCTCCTGCACCTCGGGGTTGATGTCGCCGAGTGCGGTTATCAGGCCGTCGGCCGCTTCTATGTCGCCGAGCTTGCCGAGCGACAGGGCGGCCTGTGCGCGTACTATGCTCATATCGTCCGTGAGCATCCCGCGTATATAGGGTCCACCTGGCTCGAGGCCCAGGCTGGCGAGGTATTTAAGAAGCGCGAGCCGCACCATACCCACCGGATGGTTGAGGTGCTTCTTTGCCTCGCTCAGCGCGGGCAGTCCGATGGATATAAGCGATTCTAAGGCGGAGGTGGAGAGCGCCTCGTCTTTCAGTATGTCTATGATGACGGATACGGCCCTGTCCTCCTTAAGCCAGCCGAGCGCCGCCAGCGCGTCGCGAATCAGGCCGGTGTCGCCCGACGACAGCAGGCTTATCAGGTAGGCCCTGAACTCCCTGCCGCCTATGGCCTCCATGAACCTGGGGTCGAGAGACGGCTCGGGCGTGCCCGAACCCTTCTCGGTTAGTATGCGCGACTGGATGGATACGAGCGACTGGAGCGCCTGCGACTTTATCACCGGCTCGTCCGAACCGAGCAGGGGCAGGAGCCTTGAGACCGCGGTGGGGCTCGCTATCCTGCCGAGCGCCTGTGCCGCGTTAAGTGTAAGGAACTCGTTGTCCAGAAAGTTCATGATGGGCTTGACCGCAAGCTCGTTGCCGAGCTCGCCGAGCGCCGTAATGACCGGGAAGGCGCGCCAGAAATCGCTCGAGCCGAGCGATTCTATCAGCGGTTCGACCGCCCTGGGGTCGCCTATCTTGCCGAGCGACTCGGCTGCGGCATGGGACACGCTCAGGTCGGCGTCCTTTAGCGCCTCTATGAGGGCGGGCACGGCGGTGGAACTGGCTATCACGCCGAGCAGTACGCATGCGAAGTTTCTGACCTCGTGGTCGGGGTCGGCCGCCAGGCGCGACAGGACCGGGACGGAGGTCTCGCCCAGGTTCACGTACACCTCCATGGCCGCGTTCCGCCTGTTCGCGTCGTCCTGGTCCCTGAGGCCCGCCTCCAGGTGGTGCAGTATCAGCCGGGGTTCCTTCTGAAGGAGCAGGGCCTTCGCCTTGTTCCTGAGCCTCAGGCTTTCGTCCTTCATCGCGTCCAGCAGGAGCGAGAGGTGTACGTCGTCGCCTTCGAGGGCTATGCGTTCGATCCCTCGTGAACGCGCCTGTTCATCCGGGGATTTCAGCAGGTCGATTATTTCCTTAAAGGTTTCGGGCATGGTACGCACCTTTAACAGGTTTCTTGTAATAAAGCGCCTCTTCCGCGTCGGCCCTGACGAACCCGTGCTTGAACAGGTGCAGGGGCTCGGAGTCGCCGGTGAAGAGGTAGCCCCCGAACCTCAGGCAGTCGAACAGGGCGCTGACCAGCCTCTGCTGCCCCTCCCGGTCGAAGTATATCATCACGTTACGGCAGAATATCACGTCGAAGCGGCCCTCGACGTCGAGCGCGCTCTCCACCCCGTCCGCCGATTTGAGCGAGAGCCTGCAAGGGCGGGCGGAAGTGAGCCCCTTCAGGTTCGACTCGTAGAATTTCACAAGCCCTTTGACGGCGGGCTTAATCGCGAAGCCGTCTCCGGTTTTATCCATGTATTTTTCGGCCAGGCCGGGGTCCATCTCCCTTACGGATTCCTCGTCGTATATGCCCATCCGCGCCCTATCGAGGACGTCGGCCCCGATGTCCGTAGCCAGGACCTCCACGTCCCATGCCCTGGGGAACTTGAGCGTCTCGAGCAGGGTGAAGGCGAGTGAGTATGCCTCCTCGCCGGTCGAGCACCCCGAGCTCCATATCCTGAGGCTCATCGCGGGGTGTCTCCCCACCGGCCGGGCCGGCGACGCCTGACTGCCCCACGAGCTTATGACCTCGCGGTTCCGGGCCTCTACTATCTCCGGGATGACGAGGTCCCTGAGCGCCTTGAACTGCGCCGGGTTCCTGAAGAACGACGTCTTGTTCGTGGTCAGGCCCTGCACGAGCATGTCCAGCTCGCCGGGCGCCTGCTTCAGGTACGAGTAATACGACTCGTAGTCGCTGAGGCCGAGCGCCTCCAGCCGCCCCATAAGCCGTCCTTCGAAGAAGGCCTGTTTCCGCTCCGAGAAATGGAGGTCGCTCTTCAGGTAGACCAGTTCCTGGAACCTGCCCAGTATGTCCTTCGTCAGGGTCGGCATGGTCAGGTCCTATGCCTGGCTGCCGGACCCGATTGCCTTGCCGGTCGAGGAGGGCAGGTAGTTTACACCCTGCATCACCTTGAACGCCTGGCAGTGCATGCAGTTGGCGAGCTTCGACCTCGCGTCTCCCTGCAGGACGCCCTTGCACCAGGTGCCGTTGATCAGCCAGCACCGCTTCTCCGGGTTCTGGTACGCCGGGCACTTCGTGCGGAACTCCATCGCGCAGTGCAGTATATCCCAGCAGTTGGTTGTTATCTCGGCGGTCTTGAACACGCTGATGGCCCGCTGCAGCGTCTCGGCCTGGAACGTCAGGTTCTCGGCGGCCTTTGACATCTGCTGTACAGAGGTGAGGTTGTCCCGTGCTATGTCGGATATGTTCTCGACGGCCTTGACCACCAACTCGCCGCCCCGCTTCTGCTCGGAGGTGGCGTTCGCGACCTGCTGGGTCATGGAGTTCATGTTCTCCACGGCCTTCAGTATCTGAGCGCTGCCCGCGGCCTGCTCCTTTGTGGCGATGCCCACCTGGCCGGTCACGCGGTTCATGTCCTCGACCGCAACCCGTATCTGCTTGCCTCCGACCGCCTGCTCCTTCGTCGCCTCGGCAAGCTGCTGGGAGACCCGGTTCATGTTGTCGACCGCTTTCCTTATCTGGTTCGTGCCCATCGCCTGCTCCTTGACGGCGGTGGTGACCTGGTCGGTCGCCTGGTTCATGTTCTCCACGGACCTGAGCACCTGGGCCGCGGCGTTCGCCTGCTGGTCTGAGGCGTTGTTTATCTGGGACATAAGGACGTTTGTCGAGTTGACGCTGTCGAGGATGCGCTTCAGCGCGGCCCCGGCCTTGTCGGCGAGCTTTATGCCTTCGCGCGTCTCGCTCGCGCCCATCTCAGTGGTCTTGACGGCCTGGTCGGTCTCCTTCTGGACGAGCTTTATGACCTCGCTGATCTCCTTCGTGGCGACCACGGAGCGCTCGGCGAGCTTCCTCACCTCGTCCGCGACGACCGCGAAGCCCCGGCCCGCGTCGCCGGCCCTCGCCGCCTCTATCGCGGCGTTAAGCGCGAGCAGGTTGGTCTGGTCGGCTATCTCCTCGATAACCTCCACTATCTTCCCTATCTCGTCGGAGCGCCTGCCCAGGCTCTCCATGGCCTTCGACGTGAGGCTCATCGAGTCGGAAATCCTGTTTATGCCCTCGATGGTAAGCTCCACGGCCTCGCTGCCGGCCTTGGCCTCGACCGCGGCCTTCTGCGATATCTGGTCGGCCTCGGACACGTTCCTCGCCACCTGCTTGATGGACGCTGCCATCTCCTCTATCGTGGACGACGTCTCCCCGACGGTCGAGGATAGCACGTCCGCGTTCTTGGCAACCTGGTCTATCGAGGCTACCATCTGCTCGACCGTCGCCGAGGTCTCTTCCACGGACGCAGAGAGCGTATCGGTGTCCCTCGCCACCCTGTCTATGCTTACGGTCATCTGCTCTATGGTTGCCGAGGTCTCCGAGACCGACGAGGCCATAGCGTCAGAGTTCTTGGCCACCTGCTCGATGGACGCGACCATCTGGTTTATAGAGGCCGAGGTCTCGTCCACGTTGGTGGCGAGCATGCCCGCGTTCTGGGCCACGGTCTGGATCGACGCGGCCATCTCCTCCATCGAGGACGAAGTCTCTTCCGCGGCGCTCGCCTGGGACTGCGCGCCCTTTGTGATGGACATCGCGCCCGAGTTGACCTGGTCGGCGGCCGAGGCGACCTGGGCCGCGGTCTGGTTGACCGTGTTCACCATGTCCTTGAGGCTGTCTATCATTTTGTTGATCGCGCTCCCGAGCTCGCCTATCTCGTCTTTCGAGGTAATCTTAAGCTGGCTGCTCAGGTCGCCCGCGGCTACTTTATTCGCCAGGGCTATGGTGGTGGAGAGGGGTTTGGATATGCCCCTCGATAGGAGCATGCTGAGCGCCATGACTATGCATATCGCGGCTGCGCCGATAATTAAAATCAGCTTCATGTTCGAGTGGAACGACGCGTTTGCCTCTTCGTACCTGGTCTTTATGCGCTCCTCCTCGAACGACACAATCTTTCCAAGGTCGTCGTTTATCTTGTGGTGCAGGGGCTCGGTGACGTTCGCATAGACGCTGTTGGCCTCCGCGCCCTTGCCCGCGAGTGCGAGATCGACGACCCGGGTATTTCCCTCCCTGGCGTCTTCGAGGTCCTTCTTGATCTTCTCCATCATCTCGGCCGTCTCTTTGTGGTTGTTGGCGTCCTCGAAGGCCTTTATCAGCACGGGGTATGTCTCCCTCATGTCGCCTACTATCTTCTTCTCTTCGAGCATCGACTTCCTGTCGCCGGTAAGGGCGATGTTGGCGATGGACTGGTAGGCGTTGTCGATGTTGTCCTTCAGGTGCGTGAGCGTCTCGATCCTCGAGTAGTTGGCCTTGACTATATGGTTCGTGGACTCCTGCATCTTCTGCATGCTCATGATGCCCACATACGCCACGAGGACCAGCAGGACCAGGACCACCGCGAAACCCATGGCCAGCCTGACTCCGATCTTCATATTGTTCAACATTTCCTCTCTCCTTTGCGCTTGCTGTGCCGCCGTTTTATGAAAAAGTTATGCCGCCTTGTCTTCTCTGCCTATAGTCCTGGCGAGGTCGAGCAGTATGACGAGCCGTCCGTCGAGCTTGCCCACACCCTTGATGAAGCCCTTGTCCGCCTCCGAGACCTCTTCGGGGGCGTCCTCGACCAGCTTGAGCGGGAGCCTCAGCACCTGGGATACCCCGTCCACCAGGACCCCCAGGACCCTGCCGCCGGTCTCTATAACCATTATCCGGGTGTTCTTCGTAAGCCCGGTCTCCTTGAGGTCCATCCTGACCTTGAGGTCTATGACGGGTATTATGCGTCCACGCAGGTTTATCACGCCCCTGATATGCCTGGGGGCGTTCGGTACCCGGGTGCACTCGCCGGCCCGGATTATCTCCTGCACCTGCGATATCTCAAGAGCGTACTCCTCGTTGTTCAGGAAGAACCCAACGAGGTGCAGTGACTCCTCCTCTTCTTCCTTCTTCTCCTGCTCGTAGATGTCGGCTATGTCTTCGTCCAGCGACTGCGCAACAGCCTGGGCAGGCGCGGGCGCTGGGGCCGCGACCTCTGCATGGGCCTTGAGTATGTCCTCGGCCAAGCCCGAGGAGGGAAGGACTATCTTCTTCTGGTTGCCCGGACCGTCTCCCATCTCTTATACCTCCCTGCGGGAAAAATCGTCATGCCTGTCGGCCTTCAACAGGTTCTTTTCTATAAGGCCCGCCACGTCGAGTATCAACACGACGCTCCCGTCCCCGAGTATCGTCGCACCGGCGATGCCGTCGGTCTCGCCCACGTAGTCGTCGAGGGCCTTGATCACTATCTCCTGCCTGCCCATCAGCTTGTCCACGACAAGGCCGACCCTCTTCTCGGCGCGGCCCACCACTACTATATAGTATCTGCCGGGGCCGTCCCCGTCCAGCAGTGGGGTGGCGAATAGGCTCGTGAGCCTGACCAGGGGCAGCACCCTGTCCCTGAGCCTCAGCACCTCGTGGTTGTTTATGGTATGGACGTCCTCCGGCTCAAGCCGAAGGCTCTCGACCACGGACGAAAGCGGCAGTGCGTAAAACTCGGAGCCGGCCTTCACCATCAGGGCGGATATGATAGCGAGCGTGAGCGGCAGCTTTATCGTGAAGGTCGTCCCCTTCCCGGGCGCGCTTGCCACGTCGACCATCCCGCCCAGCCTTGCCACGTTCTTCTTGACCACGTCCAGGCCCACGCCCCGTCCGGAGACCTCTGTTACCGTCTTCGCGGTCGAGAATCCGGGCTCGAATATCAGGTCCAGCAGGTTTTCCCTGCCGAGCCCCTCCAGGAAGTCGTGGGGATATAGTGTCGCGGCCTTGGCCTTTACCCTGTCCGCGTCTATCCCGGACCCGTCGTCCCTGACGGTTATTATTATATGGTTGCCTTCCTGCGCGGCCGAAAGGACTATCTCGCCCACGGGTGATTTGTTGTTCTCGACCCGTTCCCTGGGCCCTTCGATACCGTGGTCGACCGCGTTCCTGATGAGGTGGATGAGCGGCTCACCTATCTCGTCAATAACGGTCTTGTCGAGCTCGGTCGCCTCGCCCCTGAACGTGAGGTTTATCTCCTTCCCCCGTTCCCTGGAGAGGTCCCTGACCATGCGCGGGAAACGCTGGAACACGTGTTTAATGGGCAGCATCCGGACCTTCATTATGGCCTCCTGAAGGTCGGACGTCGCCTTGTGTATGAGTGCGGCCGCCTCGGAAAGTTCGGCGGAAAGCTCCTTGTCTGAGTACAGCTCCTTGAACTTGTTGTCGACCTGGGCAAGCTTGGTCTTGTGTATGACGAGCTCGCCGGCCAGGTTCAGGAGGTGGTCCAGCCTCTCGAAGTCCACCTTCAGGATGTTGGACTTGGCCCCGATGTAGTTGAAGCTGTCGGCCTTGGGCGCGGGGGCCGCGGGCCTCCTTGGTGCGCCGTTCTCGCCTGAGGCCTGCGCGCCTGCGTCGTTCAACCCCCGTGCCATCTCCGACATGTCGGGCGGCGACTTGGGGTCGTTTTCTATCAGCTCTATGGTATCCCGCAGGTAGGCGGCGGACTCGAAGAAGCGCTGGAGGGAGTCATGGTCCAGCGCGAGGCTGCCGTCCAGCAGGCGCTTGAACACCCCTTCAAGCTGGTGTACGTACTGCTGCAGGGACTCGAAGCCCATCATGCCCGAGTTTCCCTTGAGCGTATGGAGCGCGCCGAGCAGGTCCGAGACCAGTTCCACGTCCAGGTCGCCGACTCCCAGGTACTTCTCCATGTCGAGGAGAGACGAGTCGAGCTTGTCCAGGTGGCCCCGCGCGTCGTCCAGGTATTCTTTTATCAGCCCGGATGTATCGAATTCTTCCATCATGCCTGCACCTATGCCCTGGCAGCCGCGCTGGCGGCGAATATCTTTTCTATCAGGGCATGCAGCTCGTTGGGCTGGAAGGGCTTCTTGACGTATCCCCTCGCGCCCAGTCCGAGGCCGCGGAGCGTGTCTTCCTCCTTGCCCTCGGTGCTGACGATGATTATCGGCAGGTTCTTATGGACGCCCTCCTTCTGGACGTTCTCGAGGAACTGGAGGCCGTTCATTACAGGCATGTTTATGTCCAGCAGGACCAGTTCTATCCCGTCCTCCTGCGATAGCTTGTCCAGGGCCTCGAGCCCGTTCATCGCCGAGACAAGCTGACATCCCCGGTACCTCATGAACACCAGCTTGTACATCTGGTGTATGAGCGCCGAGTCGTCCACTATTAAGACCTTTTTCAGCATATCCCCCCCCTTATAGTAGGGTTTGTAGGTATTTAAAGGTAGCCGAGCGCCAAACCGCTTTTATCGAAAAGCGCCGCGTTATTGAGGCGCTGCAAGTCTTTTCTGAAGTCGACCCTCACGAGCCTGGTAAGCTCTTCCACGACCCTGGGATGGAACTCGGAGCCTGCGTACTGCGCGAGTTCGGTAAGTGCCATCTCGACAGGCAAAGCCTTCCTGTACGGCCTGTCCGAGACCATCGCGTCATAGGCGTCGACCACCTTGACGATGTTCACCAGCAGGAAGTCCCTGCACGACTCGGACACCACGCTGGGCAGGTGTTCGTATGCCTCGTGGTGGTACTGTATGATGGGTATCACCGTCTTCAGCGATTCGACGGACGATACTATCCTGACCCCGACGCCCGCATGCTGGTAAATGTTGTCGAAGTCGTCCTTTGAAAGGGGGCTCTTCTTGTTCAATATGTTGGTGTCCACGCCAATCTTCCCGATGTCGTGGAGTATCCCCCCGTAACGGAGCTTCCGTATGTCTTCAAGCGAAAGCCCCATCCTCTCTCCGACCCTGACGGCAAGCTCCGAGACCCTGAACGAGTGGCCGCGAGTATATTCGTCCCTCGCCTCGAGCGCGCCGGCAAGGGCCATTATCGTCTCCATGTTGGACCGTTCGAGTTCCGCCTTCAGCCGGACGTTTTCCTCCGCCACCTGGGCGCGGAACCTGGCCATCGCCTTTTCCGAGTCCTCGAACGCGCGCTCGACGGACGTCAGGAACGACTCGGCGGGGAACGGGTCGAACAGGAAGTCGAACGCGGAAAGCCTCAGGGACTGAAGCGCGGTACGGAAGTCGGGCCGCCTGGACACGATGATTATCTTGCCCAGGGGGTTATTGTCCCTGTAATGCGAGAGGAAGGCGAGCGAGTCCACGTCCGGCGAGCTTACATCCACGACCACCAGGCCGAACGAGCCGGACTTCACAAGGGCGTCCGCGGCCGGGGAGGTGCGTGCAAGCACGACGCCGTAACCTTCCGAGGAAAGGACGTCGGTCAGCTCTTTCCTTTCGGGCTTGCCTTCCATCACCGCGAGTATCTGTTTTCTGAGCATCTTTGCCCCCTTGGTGCCGTTAACTCAGAGATGCCGTACCGGAGACCGGTATGCCCAGTTCTCCAACCTTGCTGATAAGGTGCTCTATGTTCACAGGCTTGTCGTAATAATGGAATGCGCCGCGCCTTGCGGCCTCCTCGCGTATCTCGTCCGAGCCGTAGGCCGTCATGATTATCACCGAGGTCTCGGGGCTTACCTTCTTGATGTAGCTCAGAAGTTCGAGGCCCTCTATGCCGTACATCCCGCTCATCCGGATGTCGGCTATGACGAGGTCGAAAAAGTAGCGCGAAAGGGCCTCTTCTGCCGCCTCAATCCTCGACGAGGTTATTACCTCTACCCCGTCGGTCTTGAGACAGTAGGAGAGACTAAGAAGTATCGTGGGCTCGTCGTCCACGATAAGTATCCGTTTTAATTCTCCCATATCACCTCCGAATTATCAGTTACTACGGGTTGTCTTGCGTGATTTACTGATTGTTATATAGGCAAGATTCGTGCCAAAACAGTAAATTCAGTTTTTACAGCAGGTTAAGCCTGACTGACTATTGAATGGGGTAGCTTGGTGTAGTGAAACGATACAGGGTGGTTGTACGGAAATACTACAGGGCCTTGTATTTCTTCAGCTTGATTATAAGGGTGGAGCGGCTGATGCCGAGCATCCGTGCGGCAAGGCTCTGGTTCCCGCCCGCATGCTCCATGACGGCGAAGATATGGTTTTTTTCCGCGTCTTCGAGGGTCAGGGGGGGCTCAGAGGCAGGTGCGACGTCCGGGGTTGACGGGGTGGCGCCGGTCAGCTCCCTCGGAAGGTGCTCGGGAGTGATATAAGGCCCGTGCGAAATTATGACCGCACGCTCTATGATGTTTTTCAGTTCCCTGACGTTGCCGGGCCACGTATATGCGAGCAGGTGTTTTTCGCAATCGGGCGATATGCCTGCGACGTCCTTTTTTATGGCCTGTTTCAGTTCCGACAGGAAGTGCCGCGCAAGGACCAAAACGTCGCTCCCGCGTTCCCTCAAGGGCGGCATGTCGATGGGCATGACCCTGAGGCGGTAGTAGAGGTCGTCCCTGAACTCCTTCCGGGCAACGGCCCCGGCGAGGTCCTTGTTGGTGGCGGCGATGACTCGCACGTCCACCGTTATGTCCCTGGTGCCGCCCACCCTTCGGAACGTCTTGGTCTCAAGCACCCTCAGGAGCTTCGGCTGCAGCGACATGGACAGCTCGCCTATCTCGTCCAGGAACAGGGTCCCCCCGTCTGCCACCTCGAAGAGGCCCCGCTTCATGTTCTTGGCGTCGGTGAAGGCCCCCCGTTCATGGCCGAAGAGTTCCGACTCGAGCAGGTTCTCGGACAGGGACGCGCAGTTTATGTCCACGAATGGCTTGTCCTGCCGAGCGCTCCCCTTATGGATGCTCCTTGCGGCCTGCTCCTTGCCCGTGCCCGACTCGCCCTCGATGAGCACCGTGGTGTCCGGGTTTTCCGCGAGCAGGTTTATCATCAGCAGGAGCTTGTGTACCTGGGGGGAGTTGCCTATGACGCCCTCCTTCAGCGCGTGCGACTGAAGCTCCTTCAGGAGGACGTTCTCCCTTTTCAGCTTGCGCACCTCGACCGCCCTGGCCGCTGCGATTTCGAGCGAGTCCATGTCGACGGGCTTGGTGAGGTAGTCGTAGGCGCCGCCCCTTATTGCGTCCACGGCCCCGGATATGCTCCCGTAGGCGGTCAGGAATATGACCGCGGCGCCTGGGTGGACAAGCTTTATCTCTTCGAGCGCCTCGGCGCCCGACTTGCCCGGGAGGTTGTGGTCGAGGATTATAAGGTCCGGCTGGAGTTCCTTCGCCTTGGCCGTGGCCTCTTCGGCGTCCGCGGCCTCGTAAACGTCGTAGCCCTTGCCCTTGAAGAAGTAAGTAAGAGACGTGCGGATGGTCTTTTCGTCGTCAACTATCAGTATATTGGGGTTCAATGCGACCTCTATGCCGGGCCCTGGCCGGGCAGGACTATCTCGACCGTCGTACCCCTGCCCGGGAGGCTGTGTATGTTCACAGCCCCGCCGTGGTCCTCGACTATCTTGCGGCATATAGCGAGCCCGAGCCCCGTCCCCTTCTCCTTGGTAGTGTAGAACAGGTCGAAGACCTTGGGCAGGTCGTCCTCGGGTATGCCGACCCCGTTGTCGCTTATGCCGACCGACACGGCCTCGTGCAGCTTGCGGGTCCTGAGCCTGACCTCGCCTCCGTGCAGCGAGGCGTCGAGGGTGTTGACGAGGATGTTCAGGAACACCTGCCTCATCTGGTGCGGGTCCAGCATGAGCACGGGGAGGTCTGGGGCAAAGTCCCGAACGACCTTCAGCTCTTTTTCACGTATCCCGGTGACGTGGAAGTCGAGCACGCTTTCTATGAGCGTGTTCAGGTCCACCGGCTGCGGGGCGACCTTCATGGTCCTGCCGTAGAGCAGCATGTCTTCCACAAGGGTGTTCAGCCTCGAGGTCTCCGAGAGCATCGCGTCTATCAGGGCCTTCTTCGGGGTGCCGTCCTTCACCTCGCGCGCCAGAATCTGGGCCACGGATGTTATACCGAAGAGCGGGTTCCTTATCTCGTGCGCGACTCCGGCCGCGACCTTGCCTATCGCGGCGAAACGGTCCCTTTCGCGGAGCTGCTCGTGCAGCCTCTTAATCTCGCTCAGGTCCCTGAAGACTACTATCACGCCGTCCGATTCACCGTCGTGCTCTATCAGGTAGGAGTTGGAATATCCGACCGGCGTCGTGCCACCTCCGTTGTTTATCAGTACTTCGCGGCCAAAGGCGGGCACGTCCTCCACGACAAGGAACTGCCTGGCCTCGGGGAATGCCGAGGCGAAGTCCTTGCCGAGCAGGTCCTCCCGCTCGCATTTAAGTATCTCCGCGCCGGCATAGTTGACCATCCTTACGCGTCCCATCCTGTCCGTCACCATGAGGCCGGACGACATGTTGAATATAATGCTGTCTATGAAGCGCTCGTTTTTAATCAGGCGCTCCATCAGGGTGATGTTTTCGACGATGGCCGCGGCCGAGCCTGCGAACACGTTCAGGGCGTTCATCTCGTCCTGGGTGACGGGCCGCCCGCTGGCCTTGTTGTCCGCGCAGAGTATGCCTATGGTCTTGCCCCGGCGGTTCGACTTGTATACCGGGCATTCACGGCAGACCATCATCTTGTCGAGCAGCGTGCGGGAATCCTCCAGGCACCTCTTGCAGCTGTCCTTGATTATCCAGCAGGTCAGGGCCGGGTTCTTGTAGGCCGGACAGGATTCAGTGCCGCAGTTGTAGTGTTCCCAGCACCTGATATCCTTGTTTTCCGGGTTCCTCGTGACGAGGGGGGCCAGGATGACGTCGCTCGGCCCTTTGCCCGAGACGCTGACCGAGAGGTCGCAGACGGAGCCCGACGCCATGAAGGCGTCTCCGGCCTCGAGGGGCAGCGACATTACCCGGCTTTCCTCGAGCGTAAGTGTCTGGCCGAGCATGCCTTCTCCCATTCCGTGACAGGCTGCGAGCGAAAGGGACTTGCCGTCCTCGTCGAAGAGCCAGAGGCAGACCCTGTCGAACCCAATGCCCTGGACTATGGCCGAGACGACCACCATCGCCGCATCGCCGACGCGGTTCGACACCCTTATCAGGTGTCCCATCTCGTTTAGTATCACGAGTTGGTTGACCTTCTTCTCGAGGTCCTCGGCCATGGACTTCTGCTGGTTGTAGAGGTTTATCCTGTCGATGGCGACGCCTATCTGGTTGCCGAACGAGGTCAGTATCTGAAGGTCGGACGGCTGGAATCCCTTGCTGTCGAGAGACGCTACTCCCATGCTGCCGAACACTGTGTCACGCGACTTGATTGCGGCGTGGAGCGCGTTCTTGAAGCCGTCATTTTTGACGTCCTTGCCGAGCGGTATGCGCACCGAGTCCAAGTCGTCGTATATGAACGCGCCGCCTTGCTTGAAAGTCCTGCCGCTGTAGCCGTCTGCGGGGTCCACAACGGATGCTGCTTCAATAAGCGCATCCGAAAGCCCCTTGCTCGCTTTCAGTTTGAGGAGGGGCGGCTCGCCCTCCATGAGATATATCCACGCGGCGTCGGTCCCCAGGGATACGGCAAGGTTCTCGACTGCGTCGGCGAGTATGGCGTCAAGGTCGAACGACTGGTTGACGAGGGAAGTGAAAGAGTTCAGAAGGGCAAGCTCGCGGGTGCGCTCCTCGACCTTACGGTCGAGCTCCTGGTAGTAGAGCTTTATCTCCCTGTCGTACCGGCGGCGGTCCAGGGCCGACCGGATCTCGGCGTCGAGCTCCTGCATGTTGGGCGGCTTGGCGATATATGCGCTGACGCCCGTCTTTATGCCCTTGATGGCCGAGTCCACGTTCTTGTGAGCCGTGAGGACTATTACCGACGGGCGTTCATCGTGGGGCAGGGTTTCGAGGCGGTCCAGGAGTTCCTCGCCGGACATCCGGGGCATCATCATGTCGGTGACGAGAAGGTCGTACCGGATGCGCCTGAGCTCGTCCATGGCGGCCTGGCCGTCCTCCGCCTGCGCGACATCGTAGCCCTTGGAAGAGAGCAGGCGCGCAAGCGCCACCCGCAACAGTTCATCGTCCTCAACAAGCAGGATTTTGTCACCCATGTTGCTTGCCCTTGTCCGTCAGGTTCTCGAAGTCTATCATCCGAAGCCCCGGCATGTAATCGACCGAGGCCGCTTGCGTGGCCGCGGAGAGCTCCTGCATGATGGAGTTGATCCTGTCCACGTCTTTTTGTATACCGTCGACGCTCGCCTTTAGCTCCTCGCCCGAGCCGGCAAGGTTGGTCTTCAGGAAGTGCGTGAAGGCGGTGATTGAAGTCAGGGGGTTGTTTATCTCGTGCTGGAAGCTTACCGCAACCTCGTGCAGGGTCTTCAGCCGCTCCATCTCCACCAGCTGCCTCTGGAGGTCCTTGATGGTGAGGTGTGCCTTTATCCGTGCCGAAAGCTCGACGAAGCTGAACGGTTTGGCTATGTAGTCGTCGGCGCCGAGTCCGAGACCTTCGACCACGCTGTCCGAATCCGAGAGGGCGGTTATCATTATAACGGTTATGCCGCGGGTCGAGTCAGAGGCGCGGATCTCCTTCAGGATCTCGAACCCGCCGAGCCGGGGCAGGTTCACGTCGAGCAGGACCATGTCGGGCCTGACCGACCTGGCCAGGGCGAGGCCCTCCACGCCGTCGAATGCGGACGAGAGCTCGTACTGGGACTCAAACCTGCGGTAGAGGAGTTCGACCAGGTCCTTAGAGTCTTCTATTATGAGGATGGAACGGCGCTCCGACATTTATTTCACCTGCTTCCCTGCGGAAACGGCCCCGGAAAAACCGGATGGGCCAGAGGTTATTATATTTCAGAACATGGGCTTTTACAAGAGTATTTAGCTGGTCTTGCGAAATGAGTAGTTGGCAAGGACTACGGCCACGACCAGGAAGCCCGCGATAACCGAGAGGTCCAGGAGTATCGGGTACTCCGGCCCCATCGGGGTGCCGGACGCCTGCGAGAGCAGGGTGTTCTTGAGCGCGTCAACACCGTAAGTGACCGGGTTTATGTGGGAAAGCTGCTTGAGCACCGGGGGCAGGAGCCTGACCGGGTACATCGCGCCCGACAGGAAGAACATCGGCATTACCAAAAAGTTCATTATGATGTTGAACCCCTCGTAGGAGGTCATCCGGGACGCGACGAGTATGCCGAACGATGTGAGCGAGAAGGCGAGAAGCCCGGACGAGAGCATCAGGAGCAGGAACTGCGGGAAGGTTATATGTATGCCGAGCACAGGGATGAACGCCACCATGATGAGCACCTGGACGAGCGATATCGTCGTACCGGCCATCGCCTTGCCGAAGACGACCGAGAAGCGCGAGATGGGCGCGACGAGTATTTCCTTCAGGAACCCGAACTCCCTGTCCCATACTATCGATATGGCCGAGAATATGGACGCGAACAGGATGGTCATGCCGAGCATGCCGGGGAATATAAACTGGATGTAGGAGACGTTTCCCTGCACCGCCACAAGACGCGACAGGCCGCCCCCGACGACGAAAAGCCAGAGCACCGGCCGGGCCATCGTGCCGAGAAGCCGGCTCCGTTCCCGTATGAACTTCCTGAACTCGCGGAATGTGATGACGTATATGGCCTTCAGGTTGTGCGAGAGTGCGCCCATGTCAGTGACGCCTCCTTACCGCGCGTGCCATCGCCCTGAACGGGCCGTAGGCGTCCGGCTCCTCGTCCCGTATGCTCTTACCGGTTAGCGAGAGGAATACGTCGTTAAGCGAAGGGCGGGTCAGGTTGACCGAGAGTATTTCGGAGGCAAGGCCCTTTATTATCATGGGGATGGCCTCCTCGCCCTTTTCTACCGTAAGGGTCACTCCGTCCTCGGACACCGTCGCCTTCATGCCGAACCGCTCCTCGACCTCGCGCGCCAGGGCCGCATTGTCCTTGGATGCAAGCTTCAACGTGTCGCCTTTCTGGCTGGCCTTAAGCTCCGCCGGGGTGCCCATGGCTATTATCTTACCCAGGTCGATTATGGCTATCCGGTCGCAGAACTCGGCCTCTTCGAGGTAATGCGTGGTCATGAATATCGTAATGCCGGTACGGGCCTTGAGCGAGCGTATAAACTCCCATATCATGTTCCGGGACTGCGGGTCGAGCCCCAGGGTCGGCTCGTCCATGAACAGCACCTTCGGGAAGTGAAGCAGGCCGCGCGCTATCTCTAGCCTGCGTTTCATGCCGCCGGAGAACTTCCTGACCAGCTCACCCTTCCGGGGGGCGAGGTCGACCAGCCCAAGCACCTCGTCTATGCGCTTCCGTGCGGTCGCGCGGTCCAAGTTATACAGATATGCATGGAACAGGAGGTTCTCGTAGGCGGTCAGGCCGTTGTCGAGCGTCGGGTCCTGGAATATTATCCCGATGGACTGCCGGACTGCGTCCGGCTCCCGCACGCAGTCGTGCCCGCCGACCGAGGCCTGCCCGGACGTAGGCGCAAGCAGGGTGCAGAGCATGTTTATCGTGGTGGACTTGCCTGCCCCGTTCGGGCCGAGGAAGCCGAATACCTCGCCCGGCTCGACCGAGAACGTTATCCCGTTAACGGCAGTGAGGCCGTTGAACTTTTTGACGAGCGAGTCTACGGAGATGTTGGACATTAAAGAAAACCTCCTACCCCAACCTCTCTCCCGTGAGGAGAGTGGTTTAAATCCCCCCGCCTCCGGCGTCCCCCTTTGTCAAAGGGGGAAAGAGGTGGATTTTACTTATACCACTCGTCCTTGTTCTTAGGGACGTACCAGTCCTCGTAGTTGTACCATATCCCGGCGGGCTCGACCTTCACCCCGTGGAACCGCTTGTGCAGAATCGGAAGGCCGTCCGGCACGTACAGGAACGTGTACGGCACGTCGTCCGCGAGTATCTCGTGTATACGGTAGTAGATGGCCTTCCTCTTCGCCATGTCGAAGGTCTGACGCCCCTCGATGAGCAGTCGGTCTATCTCCGGGTTCTTGTACGACACGAAGTTGAACTCGCCTTCCTTGGTCTTGGATGAGTGCCAGATGTCGTAGGCGTCCGGGTCCGGCGTTAGCGACCAGCCAAGTATGATGGCCTCGAACTTCTTCTTGTCTATGAAGTCGTGCAGGAGTGCCTGCCATTCGAGCGTGTTCAGCTTCACGTCTATGCCGATTTTCTTCAGGTCCTGCTGTATTATCTCGCCGGTCTTCCTGCGCTCGTCGTTGCCCTGGTTCGTGAGTATCGTGAAAGAGAACGGCTTGCCGTCCTTCTCCAGTATCCCGTCTGAGTTTGTGTCCTTCCAGCCGGCCTCGGCGAGCAGCGCCTTCGCCTTCGCGGGGTCGTATGCGCAGGGCTTGACGTTCGGGTTGTACGCCCAGGAAAGGGGCGGGAACGGGCCGGTGCACGGACGCCCGAGCCCGAGCAGAACTCCGTCGATTATCGACTTCTGGTCTATCGCGCAGGATATCGCCTGCCGGACGCGCTTGTCCTTGAACCGCTCGTCCAGCAGGTTATACCCCATGTACGTGTATACGAAGTCGGGGTACCTGTACTTGTTGAAGTGCTCCTTGAAGTCCGCGTTCTCCGTCTGGCGCGAGTACTGGAGCGGGGAGAGCGTCATGAAGTCGATGCCCCTCGCCTGGAGTTCGAGGAAGCGCGTGGACTGCTCCGGTATAACGCGGGTAACAATCTTGTCTATCTTAGGCCTGCCCTTGAAGTATCCGTCGAATGCGGTCTGGATTACCCGGTCCCCGGTGACCCACTGCTCGAACTTGTACGGCCCGGTGCCGATGGGGTGCCGGTTGAACTCGTCGGTGTTTATGTCCTTGCCTTCCAGCAGGTGCTTCGGGATGATGCCCATCCCCCACGCCTCGAGCGCAGGCGCGAACGGCTCCTTGTATGTCACCTTGACGGTGTAGTCGTCCGGGGCCTCGACCGAGGCCAGGGGCCCGAGCGTGTCGCTGTACGGCGTGGCCACCTTCGGGTCCTTCAGAGTCTTGTACGTGAACAGCACGTCGGCCGAGGTGAACGGCGCGCCGTCCTGCCACTTGATGCCCTTCCTGATATGGAACGTTATCACCTTGCCGTCCGGCGATATGTCCCAGGACTCGGCCATGTCGGTCGTAATCTTGATGTCCTTGTCGTACTTGGTGAGGCCGCTGAATATCCTGCCCGCGATGCCGGACGATGCGGTATCCGTGGCGAGCATCGGGACGAGCCTTTTCGCGTCCGCGGACGATGCGATGGTCAGGGTGTCCGGGCTAGCGATTTTCTCTTCCCTGGCCTTCGAGCAGGAAAGAATGGTCGCGGCCATGACAAGTGCGAGGGCGGCATTAAAGAGGGTGCGCATGTTGGTCTCCTTGATAAATAAAAAAGGGGCGCGAAGGCCCCTTTGATTTTCACGCACACGAAGCACGTACACGTATCACGTATTAGTTTACTTCCCGCCCTGCGGCGCGGGGAATGCCGGCTGGGCTGGGCCGGGCGCTCCGGGCACGGTGGGCAGGCCGCCCGCATGCTCGGGCTTTGCCGGAAGGCCGCCGGGCTCGTTGGAGTGCGCGGGCGCCTCCTGCTTCGTCGGCTCCTTTACTATCGAGGACGAACTGACCCCGGACCACTTGAGCGCGAGGAAAAGGGATGTAAGCATGAAGAGCGCGGCCGCCGCGGCAGTCACCTTCGAGAGGAACGTGCCCGCGCCCCGGCTCCCGAAGAGCGTGTTCGAGCTTCCGCCGAAGGTCGCGCCAATCTCGGCGCCCTTCCCGGTCTGGAGCAGGACGACCATCACAAGGATGAAGCATACTATAAGGTGCAATACGAGCAGAAATACCGTCATTTCAAAACCTCCACCGGGGATTGTCATTCTGAGAAGCGGTAGCGACGAAGAATCTCGTAGTCAAGGGCTTGAGATTCTTCGCTGCGCTCAGAATGACATCAAATGTTAATCAATGCTATCCGCGTTATTTATAGTTTACCAAGGCCGCGAACGAGTCCGCCTTGAGCGCCGCGCCGCCGACCAGTGCGCCGTCTATGTCTTCCTGCGCCATCAACTCGCGCACGTTGTCCGGCTTTACGCTTCCGCCGTACTGTATCCGCACCTGCGAGGCTATCCCTTCGCCGTGCGTCTTCCTGAGCCAGCCCCGGATGAACCCGTGCACCTCCTGCGCCTCGGCGGGTGTCGCGGTCTTGCCGGTGCCTATCGCCCATACGGGCTCGTATGCGAGCACCGTCTTCTCCATCTGTTTCGGGCCGATGTCCTTCAGGCCGCCTGAGAGCTGTCTCTCTATGACCTCGAACGCCCGGCCGGACTCGCGCTCGTCAAGCGTCTCGCCGACGCATACGATAGGTATCAAACCCTCGCCGAGCGCAGAGGCAAGCTTCCTGTTTACCGACTCGTCCGTCTCGCCGAAGAACTGCCGCCTCTCGGAGTGTCCGATGATGACGTATTCGCAGCCAGCGTCTACAAGCATCGCCGCCGAGACCTCGCCCGTGAACGCCCCTTTAGGCTCGTGGTGCATGTTCTGGGCCGCGACCTTTATGCCGGTCCCTTTCAGTATCACCGCAACCGCGAGGATGGCTGTGAAGGCAGGCGCGACGACGACCTCGACGTCCGTCTTGTCCGAACAGGCCGGTATTATGCCATGCACCAGGTCGGCCGCTTCCGGCACGGTCAGGTGCATCTTCCAGTTCCCGGCTATGATGGGCTTCCTTGCCATAAACGCAAATTCTATTGTTTAAAGGGGATTATGTCAAGCAAAAAAGTAAAAGTTATCTTTGCCGCTGGCCATTTCGCAGGCATCCCCGACGAGAGCCTATGCCTTATCGCCCCCCACCCCGGCCCTCCCCCGCAGGTGGGGAGGGTGGTAATTTCTCCCGACGAGAGTTTTTACCTTAAAATCTGACGCCTATCTGGCTTCGTAGTATATCAGCCGGGCCGCAGGCAAGCCTATTTTGAGGATAAAGCCCCGGCTTCCGTCCACGAATTGGGGCATCGCCGGGCCCCCGTAGAAGCGTTCGTCCCATATATTATGGAACGCTTCGTCGTAGCAGGTAAGCACTGTGGCGTCTGTCCTTCCGAGGTTTTCGGTGCAGTAGTGTATGAACGCCTTGCCGTCCGGGGCGATAGCCAGGTCCGGGTCCGTCCCGCCTTCCGGGGTAAGCCCGTCCAGGTCGAGCGCGACGACCTTCGCGCCCGGGAAAACGGCCATAACCTCCTCCGGCACCCCGGATTTTTTAACGTCGAACTGCTTGAATACCATTATATATGCGTATTTGCCGTCCCCGGACAGCCAGAGGTCGAAGCCGTAGCCCTTCCTCTCGACCGCCTTCAGCGTCCCGTCCGGGTTGATGAAGTTGAGCATCGACCCGCTCCCGCCCTTCACGCCGACCGCGCCCCCGTAGGCTTCGGTGAGGCTGTGCGTCTGAAAAAAAGTCTTTTCCCACCGCACCTTGCCGTCCCCGTTGAACATGACGACGCTCCTGCCCGGCCTCGGCCCCATGCCCCTTACGGATGCGAAACTGCTCCCGTCCTTCGACATCACCCCGCCGGATGTGTCGAGCCAGAGGTCCAGGTCGTCGCCCAGGTCGTGGTCGGCGGTCAGGCGTCCTTCCTTGTTATAGAAGTAAAGCCTCTGGCCGAAGTCGGCCGCGTCCTCGCCGTCCATGGCCGACTCGTCCACCAGTATCACCCGGCTCCCGTTGTACGATATGTATACGGACTTGAGGCCGTATGCGTCCCTCGGCGTTGCGATGAAAAGGAGCCTGCCGTTTTTGTCCTTGTACCGGAGCTCATAGTACCTGCCGGTTGTCTTGTATGCCACGGCGTAGGCTTCGCCGCCGCCTGACAGGTATACCTGCACGCCCGTTACCGGCATCGTGCGGCTCGGTGCGGATGCGTCCGGGGCCGCGCCTTTTTCCGCCTCGCCGGTAATCCAGAGCCGGTCGGCGGGTACGGTTA